>JGI10211J34971_10001692_pt1 | contig 18093 bp, 23 predicted proteins | sample Etolagsediment_FD_34971 | JGI IMG/M metagenome (IMG submission 34971) | reverse complement strand
GATCTAAATAGATTAGAGTTATTTTTTTAATATCAATGGAAGAATTAATGGACTTACTTGTGAAAGATGAATCTCCTTCACAAATCAGTGATAAAATTAAAGATATTCTTTTCTCAAAATCAGCTGAAAAAATTGAAGCAATTAGACCTCAAGTTGCAAATTCAATTTTTGATAGTGATGTAGAATCTGATCAAGAAACAGATTTCGAACAGGGAACTGAAGAAGAATAATAAATAGATACTATAAGACTATTGTATAATTTAGAATAATGGCCGCACTCAAACCAGTTGGTGACAACCAAGTTATAGCTACAAGTGGTGTTTCAACACAGTCTTCTGCAATATCCCAACAATCTGACGCAATCAGAGTTGTAGCAGAGGGAGCTGGAGTTCATGTTGCTATTGGAACAAATCCAACAGCAACTGCTACTGATTATTATGTTTCATCAAATGAGAATGATGTAATTACCGTAGGACCTATCACTTCACAAAGAGTTGTTGGTGTTACTACTGGTTCTACCACAACTATTCATTTTCCAGAAGGAACTGGTTGTCCATTTGATATTGGTGATGCGGTTACTTTGACGGTGAATGGCCAATCTTACTATGATTTTACTCACCAAATTCTTTCGGATATCAATACCACTTCGAATGTTGGTGGATATTTCAATACTAGAGTGACAATTAATTATAATTCTACTGGAGTTGCAACCGCATTTAATGCACCTTATGCGGAATTGAGAAAGTCTATTAAAGTGGCAGTTAAAACAAATTCTGGAACTGGCACAGCATTCATTCAACAAGTCCAAGATTCCTGAGAAAACCAATGAAACTCATCAGAGAAGAAATCGAAACCGTTGACTTCATTATAGAAGAAAACAACGGTAAAAAGTCCATGTTTATTGAGGGTATCTTTCTTCAAGGAGACCTTCAAAATAGAAATGGTCGTATGTATCCAATGAGTACTCTCCGTAAGGAAGTTCAAAGATACAACGAAAATCATATTCAGTCGGGAAGAGCTTTAGGAGAACTTGGTCATCCTGATGGACCTACTGTTAATCTCGACAGAGTTTCTCATAAAATTGTTTCACTGAAAGAAAGTGGAAACAATTTTATCGGAAAGGCAAAGATTCTCAATACACCTATGGGTAAGATTGCAGAATCACTTATTTCAGAGGGTGTAAAACTTGGTGTTTCATCAAGAGGCATTGGGTCATTGAGAGCCACAAGAGAGGGTGTCAATATTGTTGGTGATGATTTTATGTTGTCAACAGCAGCTGATATCGTAGCTGATCCTTCTGCCCCTGATGCATTTGTTGAAGGAATTATGGAAGGTAAAGAGTGGATATGGGAAGGAGGAATTCTGAGAGAACAACTGGCTAAGAAGACCTACAAACATATTAACACTCTTGTCACTCAAAAACAACTTGATGAGCAGAAACTTGATTTATTTAATGACTTTTTAAATAATCTTTAATTATAGTAAAATACACAATTTATAAATAAATATAGATTAAAATAGGTTAATCGGAGCAACTTCAAATGTCTCGTGGAGATTTACAAGAAATGGAGCAATCTAAAACTGCTGTGAACGCGAACGCAAAACCAGCTGAGCCAATGCAGCATGTCAATAACGTAACACCTGGTCAATCAGGTTCTTATGAAGATTTGGGTGGACCAACACCTGAAAATTATAGACCTGATGATGATTCAGCAAAACTTAATGAGCCTAAGATTAAGACCGTTAAGGACGTTGTTAATCGTGGGGCTAAACCAGCTGAACCAATGAAGACTACAAAAGAAGAAACTGAAACTGAAGAAGAAGTTATCGAAGAGGAAACTCTCGAAACTGAATCTGAAGTTGAAGAGTCTATCGATATTGAAGAAGATGTTAACGCACTTCTTGGTGGTGAAGAACTCTCCGAGGAGTTCAGAGAAAAAGCTAAGATTATTTTTGAAGCGGCTCTGAATTCTAAAATTAAAGAAATCCAAGAAACTCTTGAAGTTCAGTACGAAGAAAAACTGGACGAAGCAAAAGAGGGACTTAAAGAGTCTTTGACCGAAAGAGTTGACGCATATCTCGAATACGTCTGTGAAGAATGGATGACCGAGAATGAGTTAGCTGTAGAACATGGTCTTAAGACTGAAATGACCGAATCATTCCTTTCAGGAATGAAGGGTCTTTTTGAAGAACATTATGTAACAATCCCTGAAGAGAAATATGATGTAGTTGAGAGCATGGTAGAAAAACTTGATGATATGGAGACAAAACTCAACGAGCAGATTGAGAAGAATATTGGACTGAACAAGAGACTCGCTGAGTCTGTTGCAGACAATATCTTGGATCAGATTTCTGAAGGTCTCGCAGAGACACAGAAAGAGAAGCTCGCTTCACTTGCCGAAAGTGTTGAGTTTGAAAGTGAAGAAGAATATCGTGAAAAGCTGGAAACTCTGAAGGAGTCATACTTCTCCAGAACTCCCGCAAATAAGTCTGAAGCACCACAAACACTCTCAGAAGGAGTAGATTCTACTCCAGCTCCTGTTTCTACCGGCATGGATGCATATCTGAGAACCTTAGGTGCATTCAAGAAGTGAATTTAATATTAATTCAAACAAACCACTAAACTTTTAAGAGGTAAAGCAAATGTTCCAATCCGAACATCTGCAGGAAAAGTGGAGTCCTCTCCTCGACTATGAGGGTCTTGATCCAATCAAAGATTCTCATCGTAGATCTGTCACCGCTGTCCTGCTCGAAAACCAAGAAAAATTCCTCCGTGAGGAGCAAGCATTCCAGTCAGGTATCAACCTGATGGAAACCCCAACCAATTCCGCTAACGCCGCTGGTGCAGATGGTGGTTTTGGTGCTGGTTCAGCTGCTGCTGGTCCTACCGCAGGTTTCGATCCCGTACTGATCTCCTTGATCAGACGTGCGATGCCTAACCTGGTTGCATATGACCTGGCAGGTGTCCAACCAATGAACGGTCCTACTGGACTGATCTTCGCAATGAGATCCAGATATGAAAATCAGTCTGGAGACGAAGCATTCTATAACGAAGCTGATTCCGCGTTCTCTGGTCAGGACGATTCATTCAACCTTACCGCAGGTTTCTCTGATGTTACCGCTGGTCTGGGTACAACCGCTCAGTCTGGTACTAATCCTTCAGTTCTTAATCCTGTTGGTACTGCTACCTCAACCGCCTATGACGTTGGTCAGGGTATGGTTACTGGTGACGCTGAAAATCTGGGTGTAGGTACTAACGACCACTTCAACCAGATGGCTTTCTCGATTGAGAAAGTTACCGTCACCGCTAAGTCAAGAGCACTCAAGGCTGAGTACTCCTTGGAACTGGCACAAGACCTTAAGGCAATCCACGGTCTGAACGCTGAAGCTGAGTTGGCAAACATCCTGTCAACTGAGATTCTGGCTGAAATCAACCGTGAGGTTATCAGAACCATCTATAAGGTTGCTGAACAGGGTGCTGTTTCTAACACCGCTACTGCTGGTGTATTTGACCTTGACGTTGACTCCAACGGTCGTTGGTCTGTTGAGAAGTTCAAAGGACTTCTTTTCCAAATCGAGAGAGACGCTAACGCGATCGCACAAAGAACTCGTCGTGGAAAGGGCAACATGGTTCTGTGTTCCGCAGATGTTGCTTCCGCTCTGACCATGGCTGGTATCCTCGATTACACCCCAGCACTGAACGCTAACCTGAACGTTGACGACGCAGGTAACACCTTCGCCGGTACAATCAACGGTAAGTTCCGTGTTTACATTGACCCATACGCAGCTAACCTGAGTGCAGCCAATGCGGCTTCCAACTCTGGTAATCAGTACTACGTTGTTGGTTATAAGGGTTCTTCACCTTATGACGCAGGTCTGTTCTATTGTCCTTATGTTCCTCTCCAGATGGTTCGTGCCGTCGGTGAGAACACCTTCCAGCCTAAGATCGGCTTCAAGACCAGATATGGTCTGGTCGCTAACCCATTCGCTGAAGGAACCGATCAGGGACTCGGTAGACTCCGTGTTAACTCCAACCGTTACTACAGAAGAGTTGCTGTTAAGAACCTCATGTGATTCATCACATTGTCCCAAGACCCCTTCGGGGGTCTTTTTTTATGCCTATTCATAAATAACTAAAAATAATTGATTCAATGGCATTACAAAAGCCTATAGCCACACAGATTGAAAATAGAAACTTTTTACAACCAACAGGTTTTAGGTTTCAAGTCAATAGAGCACCAAAGATATCTTTTTTCGGTAAGTCTGTAAATATTCCTTCATTAGATTTAGGTGTTGCTGTTCAACCAAATTATCTGACACCAATACCTTTGCCAGGTGAAATTATTGAATTTGAAGATTTGACCTTTAGTTTCTTAGTTGATGAAGGTCTTGAAAACTATATGGAGATTCAAAACTGGATTCGTGGAATTGGATTTCCAGAAAGTCTTCAACAAATTTATGAATATCAAAGAGAAAATACACCAATTAAATCCAGAAGTGAAAATACAGAACAATTAAATTTATATTCTGATGGTACTTTAACTGTTCTCGATTCATCGAATCAACCTAAATTTAAGGTTAAGTTTCAGAATCTTTTCCCATATCGTCTTTCTACTCTTGAGTTTGACGCAACACAAACTAATGTAGAATACTTTACAGCTGTGGTATCTTTCAAGTATACTATCTACAATATAGATGAAATTACTTCTTGTTGCTAATGATTGATCTTGATACGATTCAAAAGATGTGGGAAAAGGATTCGAATATTGATCCTGATAATTTACATACAGAATCTTTGAATATTCCAGTTCTACATTCCAAGTATTTTGATCTTTATAATAACATAAATCTTTTAAGAAAAAAGGCAGAACAACAAAAAAAGAATATAAGACATGAAAGATATGAATACTACTCAGGAAAAGCAGACCCAGAAGTCTATGTCAAAGACCCCTTTCCAAAGAAGGTTAGGGATAAGTCAGCTATGGAAAAGTATCTGGATGCAGATACTAAACTCTCAGGAATTTCGTTGAAGATTGATTATTATATCACGATGCAAAACTATCTGGAAGAAATTCTAAAGATGATATCTCAAAGAACTTATCATATTAAGAATGCAATTGAGTTTATGAGATTCTCTTCGGGACTAGGATAATTAGGAATAAATACGTGTAGGTGAGAACCTATATGTATGGCTGATTTGACGATTCAAAAGGTAAATGAGATTTACCTGAAGATTACAACGGAACCTCATATTGAATATGAGTTAAGAGACCGATTTACTTTTGAGGTTCCTAATAAAAAATTCATGCCCCAGTATCGGAGTAAGTATTGGGATGGATTTGTTCATCTTTTTAACATGAAGACTAAAAGAATCTATGTTGGTCTTCTTGATAAAATTGTAGCTTTTTGTGAGAGTTCGGGATATTCCTATTCTTTTCAAGATAATAAGTTTTATGGTCCTCCATTTGAAGTCAATGAAATGATTTCAATGGAAGGTGTAAAGGATTATATGCATTCAATTACAGATCTCAAACCAAGAGATTATCAGATTGAAGCTGTTTATGATGCTTTAAGATATAATCGAAAACTTCTTATTTCACCAACAGCTTCTGGTAAGTCGTTGATGATTTATTCGATCACAAGATATTTTGTATCCAAAGGTAAAAAGATACTTCTTGTCGTTCCAACAACATCACTTGTAGAACAGATGTTTAAGGATTTCCAAGATTATGGATGGGATGCGGAAAATTATTGTCACAGAATTTATGCGGGTAGAGAAAGAATTAATACGAATGAAGTGACAATCACAACTTGGCAGTCTGTTTATAAGTTAGATAGAAATTTCTTTGAAGAGTATGATGTAGTCATTGGTGATGAAGCACACTTGTTCAAAAGTAAGTCTCTTATCGGTATTATGGACAAGTTAGATCATGCAAAGTATAGATATGGGTTCACAGGAACTTTAGACGGCACACAGACCCATAAATGGGTCTTAGAGGGATTGTTTGGGCCATCATACAAAGTTACTCAAACTAAGAAGTTAATTGATGAGGGTCACTTAGCTACTTTAGATATTCAATGTTTAATTCTCAAACACAAACCACAGAAGTTTGAAACTTATGAGGATGAGATTAAATATCTTATCAGTCATGAAAATAGAAACAAATTCATTTCAAATTTATCTGTTGATTTGAAGGGAAATACTCTTGTTCTTTATACGAGAGTAGAAACTCATGGAGCTATTCTTTATGAGATGATAAATAAAAAAGTATCTGATAAAAGAAAAGTCTTCTTCATCCATGGCGGTGTAGATGCAGAAGACAGGGAATTGGTTAGAAAAATTACTGAAAATGAAAAAGATGCTATCATTGTTGCATCTTTTGGGACATTTAGTACTGGTATTAATATTAAAAACTTACATAATGTAATATTTGCCTCTCCATCAAAATCTAGAGTAAGAAATTTACAAAGTATTGGTAGAGTCCTAAGAAAAGGCAAAGATAAAGTGAAAGCAAAACTTTATGATATTGCTGATGATATTACTATTGGATCAAGAAAGAATTATACATTAAATCATTTTATTGAAAGAATTAAAATTTATGTTTCAGAACAATTTAACTATGACATTGTATCAATCAATTTAAAAGAATAGGAGGAGTTTGTATGATTGAAGATGACTTTTATGCAACAATTAAACTAAAATGTGGTGATGAAATATTCTGTAAAGTAGCTGCTTCTGAAGAAGATAATAGAACAATGTTGATTATTTCAAATCCTATTATGATGGAAGAAATTTCAATCAGAGGTCAAGTAACAGGATATAAATTTGAACCATGGTTAAAAACTTCTAAAGAAGACATGTTTATCATTAATATGGATGATGTCTTAACATTATCTGAATCTAACGATATTGATATGATTCTCTATTACCAGGATTATATTCGNAAAGTAAATAAAAATAATTGTTCTAAACCAAGTAGAAAGATGGGGTATCTTGGTAGTGTCAATGAAACTAAAGAAGTCTTAGAGAAACTCTTTAATAAAAGCTAAAGCCATCCCTTCAAACCAGACAAAGGTATTCTACTCATATTTTAAGTATCTGTCAAATACTTGATAAGTATCAATATATCTGTTATACTGATGTCAAGATATAAAACTATATTATGGTAACCAATACAACTTCATATTCAAAAATGGCTCGACCAAAGAAATCCGAACACTACGTTAATAATAAAGATTTTTTAAATGCACTTGAGAATTATTTTGCAGAGATTGAAAGAGCTAAATTAAATGATAAACCGAAACCTCCAATTCCAAGATACATTGGTGAGTGTTTTCTAAAGATTGCAAATCATCTTTCATATAAACCAAATTTTGTGAACTATATGTTTAAAGATGATATGATTTGTGATGGTATTGAAAATTGTGTNAGATATATTCATAATTTTAATCCAGAGAAATCTAAAAATCCTTTTGCATATTTTACTCAAATTATCTACTATGCATTTCTGAGAAGAATCTCTCAGGAGAAAAAACAACTTGAGATTAAGAATAAAATCCTTGAGAAGACTGGATTTGATGAAGTCTTCGATTCTAATGATCTTGACAGTGATAACTACTCCGATTATAATTCAATCAAAGATGCAGTACACACTAAGCTTAGATACTAATGATTGGAAATCTTGATCCTGAAGAACGTGTTATGAATGATATTCCTAAACATGATTGGACAAAAAACGAAGATGAGTTTTTTGCTTGGGAAGACAATGGAATTATGGATCGCATTCAAGATTACCTTGAAGATCTTGGTTGGGAAGCATCTGATAAGATTGATGTAGAGATTGGTGGAACTCAAGTTTCGGGTATTGATGTTGGTGAAGAATATAATAAAAAGTGGCAATCACCAATTGGAACTCGTAAGTATAATAAAGACTCCTTTATTGTCATTAAAAATCAATCCCGTAGAGATTTGACTAAATCTCAACCAATGAAAGAATTCAAACCAAAGCATACAGATGCTCCATAATGTGCTATAATTATATATAATATAGACACTATGGTGCTGTATGGCTAATCAATATCCTGCTGAAAGTAAAAAGAACAGAGACCAAGCAATATCAGGGGGGAAGAAGAGATACCTCTCTGCCACTCCATGTAAGAAATGTGGAACATATGAGAGGTATGTTTCAACTTATGGTTGCTGTAAGTGTGTGGTGGAAGCAGGATTAAAGAAACTTGCTGATAAGGAGTTGATGGCACCTTATAGAACAAAGGAGAATCAAGCAAAGAAACAAAAAGCCTGGAGGGAAAAGAACTACGAAAAGTTTCAGCAACAGTGGTTGAGATATCCAGAAAAGAGTAATGCCAGAGCCGCCAAGAGAAGGGCCGCAGTAAGAAATCAAACACCAGATTTGACTGAAGAACAAGTCAAACAAATATTGACAATATATGAAGAGTGTAGTAGAATTTCTGTTGAAACTGATATCCCTCACGAAGTGGACCACATTATTCCTATTTGTAAAGGTGGATTACACCATCCAGACAACCTACAAATTTTGACTATGAAAGAAAACCGTGAGAAGGGTGGAAAGTGAAGATAGGAATTATCAGCGACACACATTTCGGGGCTAGAAAGGGTTCTAAACTCTTTCATGATTATTTTGAGGAGTTTTATAAAAATATTTTCTTCCCAACTCTAGATGAACAAGGTATTGATACTGTAGTTCATATGGGTGATGCTTTTGATAGTAGGAAAGGTATTGAATTTAAATCTCTTGACTGGTCAAAAAGAGTTGTTTTTAATCCTCTCAAACAAAGAGGAATTCAAGTTCACTTGATGGTTGGTAATCACGATGCCTACTATAAGAACACAAATGAAATTAATGCAATAAACCTTCTACTTAAAGAGTATGATAATGTTAAAGTCTACTCTTCTGCAACGGAAGTTGAACTTGGAAATCTGAAAACACTTTTTATTCCTTGGATTAATGAACAAAATCAAAATCAAACTGAAAAACTTATTCAAAAGACATCTTGCAAGTGTGCGATGGGGCACCTTGAGCTCCAGGGATTTAGAATTAATAAACAAATCACCATGGATCATGGTATGGAGAGCAAACTATTTGACAAGTTCACCAAAGTCTTCAGCGGTCACTATCACACTAGATCGGACAACGGAAAAATATTCTACTTAGGAAATCCTTATGAGATTTATTGGACTGATGTGAATGATCTAAGAGGATTTACTATTTTTGATACAGAAACTCTAGAACATTATCCGGTAAATAATCCTTATCGTATCTTTTACAATATCTATTACGAAGATCAAGATTATCAAATATTCGATACTTCAGAATATAAGAATAAAATTGTCAAACTTATTGTTCGTAAGAAGAGTGATATTAAAAAGTTTGAAAAGTTTATTGATAAACTTTATTCTTCCGGAATTGCTGATTTAAAGGTTGTAGAAAATTTTGACTTTTCTTCTCTTACTGAAGAACAAAGTGAAGTTTTTGAATCCGAAGATACACTTTCTATTCTTGATAGATATATACAAGAGGCTGATACTGAACTCGATAAATCCAACATCCAGTCAATTATCAGAGAAATTTATCAAGAAGCATGTGAATTAGGGTAATGTATATTATTACAGTTGCTGGTAAAGAAAAGAAGGGGGCTTATTCTCTTATCGATGAGGATAACGAAGAAGTTCTTTTTATTTTTGAAGAAGAAGATGATGCTACCAGATATGTAATGCAACTGGAAGATATGGGTTATCCTAAAATGAAAGTTCTTGAAATTGAAGATGAAGTAATGATAAAAACTTGTGAAATACATGGGCACAGATATACTGTTATAACTTCTAATGACATTGTAATTCCTCCTGATACTGACACCTCTCATGATTACATTTAAAAATATTCGTTGGCGTAATTTTCTTTCTACCGGAAATCAATTTACTAAAGTATCTCTGGATAAAACTTCTACAACTCTTATTATCGGAACAAATGGAGCTGGCAAGTCAACTATTCTTGATGCATTGACCTTTTCTTTGTATGGAAAGTCATTTCGTAAGATTAATAAAAATCAACTTATCAATACTACCAATGAGAAGAATTGTTTGGTAGAAATTGAATTTGATTTGAATGGAACTGAGTGGAAAATTGAGAGAGGAATTAAGCCTAATATTTTTAAAATTCATAGAGATGGTGAAGAGTTAGATCAATCACACTCTGCCATTGATCAACAAAAGTGGTTGGAACAGAATGTCTTAAAGATGAACTATAAAAGTTTTACTCAAATTGTAATTCTTGGTTCTTCCACTTTTGTTCCTTTTATGCAACTTCCTGTTTCGAGTAGAAGAGAAGTTGTGGAAGATCTTTTGGATATTAAGATTTTTTCATCGATGAATACTCTCATCAAGGAAAAGATTCGAACAATTCGAGATGAAATTAAAACCTTTGAATTAAAAAAAGAATCACTTAAAGATAAAGTTGAAATGCAAAAAAACTTTATTGATGAGATTCTGAGTGAAGGTAAGAAGAATATTGAGGAAAAGTGTCAAGTTATTAGTGATCTCAATGTAGAAATTGAAAAGTATACACAAGATAATGATCATCTTCGTGAAGAGGTAGATACTCAATCATCAATTGTCAGTGAGTTTGAAAATGCTTCTTCTAAATTAAAGGAGTATGGGAATTGTAAAGGTAAAATCACCCAAAAAATCAGTAATATTGTAAAAGAACACAAATTTTTTACTGAAAACACTGTCTGCCCTACCTGTGATCAAGATATCGAAGAATCATTCCGTGTAAATAGAATTAAGGACTCTCAAGATAAAGCACAAGAATTGCAGAAGGGATTTCAAGAACTTCAAGAAGCAATTAAAAAGGAAGAGTTGAGAGAGTCAAAATTTAATACTATTTCGGGAGTTATTCGAAATTTACTTAATGACGTTAATCAAAACAATACTAACATCTCTGGATGTCAGAAACAAATCAAGAGACTGGAATCGGAAATTCAAACTACTGCCAGCAGACTTGAAAATAGAAATTCTGAACATGAGAAGCTAGAGTCTTTCAGAGAAAAGTTGGAAGATACTTATCAACAACTTGCTGATTTAAAGGAAAAAATTTCATATTATGATTTTTCTTACAATCTTCTGAAAGATGGCGGAGTAAAATCTTTAATCGTCAAAAAGTATCTTCCACTGATTAATCAATCGGTGAACAAGTATCTCCAGTTAATGGATTTTTATATTAATTTTAAACTCGATGATGAGTTTAATGAAACAATTGAATCTCCAATTCATGAAGACTTTTCATATTCTTCTTTTTCTGAAGGAGAGAAAATGAGAATTGATTTAGCTCTTCTTTTTACTTGGAGAGAGATTGCAAGATTTAAAAATTCTGTCAATACAAATCTTTTGATTATGGATGAAGTTTTTGATTCTTCCCTTGATGGATTTGGAACTGAAGAATTCTTAAAAATCATTAGATATGTGATTAAAGATGCTAACATCTTTGTCATTTCTCATAAAAATGGTCTTGAAGATAAGTTTGATGATGTAATAAAATTTGAAAAAGTCAAAGGATTCTCAAGGATGGTGACAGAAGATGGTTCTCAAGTGGACACATGAAAAACTGTCACTGGTAACTCCCAGCAGGATCTGAAGTTTGGTATTATATGGGTAACGGAGAAAACTACCCATGCCGATCAATTACGAAATCAAGTCCCAGCTGGCTAAACTTCTTGCAACTGAAGATCTAATTGTAGAAAATCGTAATGTTGAAACGGCACAGTTTGATGTTGAACGTCGTATTTTGACTCTTCCTATGTGGAAACGAGCCAGTAATGATGTTTATGATATGCTTGTAGGTCATGAAGTTGGTCATGCACTTTACACCCCCAATGACTGGTCTTTTGAGGGTAAGATTCCTAAACAGTTTGTCAATGTGACCGAAGATGCTCGTATTGAGAAACTGATGAAACGTCGGTATTCTGGTATCTCAAAAACCTTTTATAGGGGTTATGAAGAACTTTCTGAAAAAGATTTCTTTGGTATTGAAGGAGAAGATCTGTCTAAAAAGAATCTTGCAGATCGTGTAAATCTTTGGTTCAAGATTGGTAACTTTATTGACATTCCTATCCAAAGTGGTGAGGAGATGGAAATTGTCAATATGATTTCTGAATGTGAAACTTTTTCAGATGCGGTTCTTGCAGCTGAGGTTCTATACAAGTATTGTAAATCGGAACAACAGAAAGTTTCAGATATTGAAACTCCTGACCAAAAATCTGGTGAAGGTAAAAGTGGGGATGATATGACCCATGAAGAAATGATTGAGGAAGCGAAAAGGAGAGAGGAAGAGAATTTAGAATCAAGTAGTGGTGGTGATAATAATTCAAATGTAGACAGTTCCAATGACATTGATAGTGAACCAGAGGTTGAAACTGATAGCACTTTTAGTGATGGTGTTCAGGAACTGAACGGAAATGAAAGTTCTAATGAGTCGGTTTATTTTGAAGTTCCTAAAGTGAATCTTGGAGAAATTGTAATTTCTAACAATAAAGTTTATTCTGAATTACATGATTTCTTTATCGACCAGACAACTTCTAAAGAATATTGGGATTCATATTTTGAAGAATATCGTTGGTCTAAACCTGTAGATTATAGTCTTTCTGATAATGACTATAAAAAATTCAAATCTTCTGCTCAAAAAGAAGTGAATTACTTGGTGAAAGAATTTGAATCCAAAAAATCTGCAGATTCTTATTCACGAGCTACGACTTCAAGAACTGGTGTTTTGGATTGTTCTAAACTTCATACTTATAAGTATAATGAAGATTTATTCAAGAAAGTTACTACTCTTGCTGATGGTAAAAATCATGGATTGATTTTTATTCTTGATTGGTCTGGTTCAATGTCAAATACTCTTCTTGATACTGTTAAACAACTCTACAATCTGATTATTTTTTGTAATAAAGTAAAAATTCCCTTTGATGTTTATGCTTTTACTAATAATTACATCGACAAAAATTGCTCAAGGTATAATAAAAAATGGAAAGACATCACCTATCAGGAGTTTGGTGAATATAAGTTGAATATTGGTAGAGATGTAAATCTTATTCATTTTTTCACTAGTGATGTGAGAAAGAGTGAACTTGAAAAACAGATGATTTATTTTTGGAGATTGGCTTACTCTAATTCTGGTATGGGTTACTATGACGTTCCTTCAAATTATTCTCTAAGTGGAACTCCTTTGAACGAATCTATTATTTGTCTTCATGAGATTATTCCTCAATTTCAAAAGAAGAATAAAGTTCAAAAAGTTCAATGTATTATTTTGACAGATGGGGAAGCTAATTCTGTTCCGATTTTTAGTCCCTATACTTATAATGGTGTTACGGAAATTGGAAATCATTATCCCAGAACAGGAAGTTATCTTCGAAATCGAAAGACTGGACATACTTATCGGATTGAATATGAATTCTATAAGTTTACTGAAGTTTTATTGAAAGATTTGAAACAGAAATTTCCACAGGTAAATTTTATTGGAATTCGTATTCTTACAAATAGTGAATTTAGTAAATTTGTTCATAGGTATGAATCTTGTATTGGTGAAGATAAATATAAAAAAATGAAAAAAGAAAAATTCTGTAACATTAAAAATTCTGGATATACTTCTTACTTTGGTATGTTAAATTCTTCTTTGAATGTTGATACGAATTTTGATGTTGAAGATGGAGCTTCTAAATCAAAAATCAAGTCAGCTTTTATCAAGAATTTGAAGTCTAAATCAATGAACAAAAAGGTTCTAAATCAGTTCGTCGATCTGATCTGTTGATCACTTTGACAAGTGTCATAGGAGGAAGATCCATCTCCCTCCTCTAGGTTATAATATACTTGTAGGACAAAACCACTACTTCATCATGTCTATCTCTTCTGAATACATTGTCACCTCACTTCAAAATCTTTATGGAGAAAATGTTACATCTGGTGATATTCGTGCCTGGTGTGCAATGAATGGATCTAACTATCAAACGGTTACCAATAAACTAACTCAATACAAAGTGGGTCGTGGCAAGTGGAATCTTGAAGTGACTCAAGAAAAAGTGGAAGAGATCGAACGTACTTATCAAGCACCTGCTTCTCTTCCTTCAATCGAACAAAACCTTATTCCCGAGAAAGATGATACCTTCGTCAAGTTTGGTAATTTTGGTGACATTAAAAAGATTATTCAATCCAATCTTTTCTACCCTACATTCATTACGGGCCTTTCTGGAAACGGTAAAACCTTTCTGGTTGAGCAATCATGTGCACAACTCAAGAGGGAGTTAATCCGTGTCAACATTACCATCGAAACTGATGAAGATGATCTTATTGGTGGTTTCCGTCTTGTTAATGGTGAAACTGTGTGGCATAACGGGCCTGTCATTGAAGCACTTGAACGGGGAGCTGTGTTGCTTCTAGATGAGGTTGACTTAGCATCCAATAAGATTCTGTGTCTTCAGTCTATCCTTGAAGGTAAAGGTGTGTTTCTGAAGAAGATTGGCAAGTTTGTTCAACCAAAAGATGGCTTCAATATTATTGCAACTGCAAATACTAAGGGTAAAGGTTCGGATGATGGTCGTTTCATTGGCACCAACGTTCTGAACGAAGCATTCCTTGAACGTTTCTGTGTCACCTTTGAACAAGAATATCCCACTCCTGCTAATGAGGCAAAGATCTTGATGAAGGTTGCTGAGTCTCTTGGTGTTAATGATGATAATTTCATCACTCGTCTTGTAGATTGGGGTGACATTATTCGTAAGACCTTCTATGATGGTGGTATTGACGAGATTATCAGTACTCGTCGTTTGGTACATATCATTAAAGCATTTCAAATCTTTGGTGATAAGGCAAAGGCAATTCAAGTATGTTTGAATCGTTTTGATGATGAAACTAAACAAGTTTTTATGGAACTTTATGATAAAGTAGATTCTGAGTTCCAAATGCCTTCTAACAAAGAATCTCTTGACTCTGAAAACTTCTCTTGATATAATCTAATATGGAAAACTTTGAATCTACTGATCGGGGTGACTTTTGGGACACTTACTATGGTGATGATTACTTACAAATTATTGGAAATGCAATGAACGAAAATGATTATGTTAATGGAGAATCAAATCCTCCAAATCAATGGAAGTATAATGAAGAGGAGATTGTAAAAGAACTCCTTGAATATATTCGAGGAACTTACAGTCAGCATTATTCTGCTGGTGATGATAAAGTCCAAACACTGGATTTGATTGAGGCATGTGGTGATGGTGAAGCATTTTGCAGATCTAACATTCTGAAGTATGCTTCTAGATATGATAAAAAAGGCACTGCTCGTATGGATATCATGAAGGTTCTGCATTATGCAGTTCTTCTCATGAATTACAACGATCGTAATGCACAACGTGAAACTTACAACCAATGAACATGAAACTGTCTGAAACTACTGTCAATTTCCTCAAAAACTTTTCTTCTATCAATCAATCGATTCTTTTCAAAGAAGGTAACAAACTGAGATCTATTTCTGTTATGAAGAATATTCTTGCAGAAGCAACAATCACAGAAGATATTCCTAAAGACTTTGGTATCTATGATCTTAATCAGTTTTTGAATGGTCTGAGTCTCCACTCAAATCCAGATCTTGATTTTACAAATAATGAGTACGTTCTCATCAAAGAAGGAAAGATGAGATCCAAGTACTTCTTTGCGGATCCCACAGTAATTGTTTCTCCTCCCGAAAAAGAAATTTCACTTCCTACTGAAGATGTAAGTTTCGTAATTACAAGTCAACAGCTTGAGAAACTTAAGAAAGCATCTTCTATTTACCAACTTCCAGATATTTCTGTTATTGGTGAAGATGGCATTGTGAAACTGGTTGTTCGTGATAAGAAGAACGATACCTCTCACAAATTTGATATCGAAGTTGGTGAAACTGATTCTGACTTTGTATTTAATTTCAAAGAGGAGAATTTGAAGATTCTTCCAGGAACCTATGATGTTGTAGTTTCTTCCAAACTTCTTTCTAGGTTTACGAGTCAAAATCACGATCTTTGTTATTATATCGCTCTCGAACCAGATTCCACTTTTGGGTGATGAAACATATACTCTTCACATTAAAAGGTTGTCCTTTTGAGTTATTGGATGATGAGGCACATATTCGTAATGTCCTTACAAATGCTGCCTTATTATCTGAGAGTACACTTCTAGGTATTCAATCTCATAAATTTCAACCTCAAGGAGTTACTGCTGTTGCTCTTCTCGCAGAGTCTCACATCTCAATCCACACATGGCCTGAGAACGGTATGGCAGTATGTGATGTGTTCACTTGTGGTGATCATACTAATCCAAGAGCTGGTGCTACTTATATGTACGAAGCAATGGGTGCAACTGATTTAGTTTCTGAAACTTTTAAGAGACCTTTGGAATGAATATTTTTGTTACTTCTCCTGACCCTTGGGAGTCTGCAAGGGTTCTTCCTGACAAACACATTGTTAAGATGCCTTTAGAGACCTGTCAGATGCTCGCCATCGTGTGTTCTGAGAAATGGGGTCACGGGTTTGGAACCCTCCCTAAGGTCGATGGAACCCCCTACAAGACCGATAAAGGGTCTTTTAGGAACCATCCCTGTACCATATGGGCAAACGATTTTGTGATGAACTGGCAGTGGTTACTCTCTCATGGATTTGCTCTTTGTGCTGAGTACGCTGCTCGTTATGGTAAGGTTCATACATGTTTCACAACTCTGAATGCTGCAAAGGAAATTCTTCCTACTGGAGATCCTACAGGACGTTCTGGGAAGGGTCCTAAATCGTTTGTGTTCGCTGGACCTGATGAATTCAAGTATGATGAGAATCTGGATATCTATACAAAATATAAGATGTACATTGCATCTAAACCTTGGGTAAAGGATAATTACCTTCGATTACCTAACCGTAAACCTGAATGGGTATGAAAACAACATTGACTATTGGTGATGATGGAGTATTGACATTTTCTGATGAAATCCTCCAAGAAACTGGATGGAAAGAAGGAGATGTGTTAGAATGGATTGACTGTAAAGACGGTTCTTTTGAATTGAGGAAAACTGATGAGTCGTAATGAATTCGTTTGGGTCGAAAAATACAGACCACAAACTATTGAAGAATGTATCCTTCCAGAGGGTATTAAAAAGACATTTCAGGATTTTCTTCAGAGGGGTGAAGTTCCTAATCTTCTTCTTTCTGGGCCTCCTGGATGTGGTAAAACTACCGTAGCTAAAGCACTTTGTAATGAACTTGGAGTAGATGTTTATGTCATTAATGGATCCGACGAAGGTAGATTCATTGATACTGTCAGAAACAATGCGAAGAATTTCGCTTCGACCGTATCACTTTCATCAGATGCTAAACACAAAGTCATCATCATTGATGAGGCAGATAACACAACCCCGGATGTACAACTCGCACTTAGGGCGTTTACAGAGGAATTTGTTGGTAATTGTAGATTCATCTTTACATGTAACTACAAAAACAAAATCATTGAACCTCTCCACTCCCGTTGTGCCGTCATTGACTTCTCCCTCAAAGGAAAAGAACGACAAGAACTCGCAGCGAAGTTTTTCAACCGTCTCCGGTCTATACTTGAGACGGAGAGTGTGGAATATGATCCAAAAGTTCTCGTAGAACTTATCAACAAACACTTCCCAGATTGGAGACGTGTTCTTAACGAGTGTCAAAGATATTCTGTTAGTGGTAAAATTGACACCGGAATTCTAGCAACCTTTAGTGATGTAAAAACAGATGATCTCTTTAAAAACCTCAAAGAAAAAAACTTTCCTGAAGTACGGAAGTGGGTTGTTAATAACTTGGATAATGATCCTTCTTTACTTCTTCGCCGCATTTATGATGGTTGTTATAATGCCTTGGACGGCCCTGGTATTGCTGCTGCTGTTCTTATTATTGCTAAGTACCAGTATCAAATTGCGTTCGTCGCAGATCAAGAAATTAATCTTCTGGCGGCGTTGACGGAAATTATGGTTGAATGTAATTTTAAATAATTTATTAAAATGAACGTTAAAG
>JGI10211J34971_10001688_pt1 | contig 18103 bp, 19 predicted proteins | sample Etolagsediment_FD_34971 | JGI IMG/M metagenome (IMG submission 34971) | reverse complement strand
CATGGTCGAATATGGCCACCATAAATGCCGTGCTGCATCATAAAATGGAAACCTTTTTTTGGACCGGTTTTTATCTCCTGCACGATGGAAAGCTTCAGGTAGGCCCATATCAGGGATCGTTGGCCTGTATTAATCTGGCCAAAGATACGGGTGTTTGCTGGGCTGCCATAAACCAAAACAAATCGCTTGTAGTGCCTGATGTGCACGAGTTTCCTGGACATATTGCCTGCGACTCCCGTTCCCGCTCGGAGGTAGTGGTGCTGCTCAAAGATAAAGCCAACACCATTGTCGGGGTGCTGGATGTTGACAGCGATAAGCCCGACAGTTTTGATGAAGTGGATGTCCTCTGGCTTGAAAAAATCGTCAAACTGGTTTATGCTGACAACTAAGGCCGAAAACCGTATTCCATCCTCTCCGCCTCTGAAAGTTTTGTATTTTTGCACCCCCTTAAAAGGAAAAAAATGCAATCGGTTGTCGTTATTTCTGTACTCATCTCATTAGCTACCCAAACTTTTCCGGTGGCCTTAGGCGTTTCAGCAAGAAATAGTTTTTTAAAGCCATTGTTTTATACCTTGATTCTTGCCTTTACTCAGTTAGTACTTTTTTGGGCAGGATTGTCGCTCGGAAATCTTTTCATGCATTGGATGGACTCTTTTGGAGGAGTCATTGTTTTTGCCGGTTTTTCTCTTATCGGAATACGGATGTTTATGGAGGTTTTTACTATCCGCAAAGGTGAGCGTACCTACCTGTTCGATGGGTTTGTTCCTGCTTTGTTTTCTTCGTTGGCACAGTCAGTTAACACTTTTCTGGCCGGATTGCTGTTTAGTTTTTATGCCATGATTCAAATTCCCCAATATGGTATTTTGCTGATTTCGGCCTACTTGCTGGCTACGTTGGGAGTATGGCTCAGTCCTACAAAAAATAACCTTTCGCTGGCTGCTTTTTTTTATTTTCTGGGTGGGTTAATCATGTTGACAGCAGGCATTTATCTTGCTTTTTTTGTTTAAAATCAGTTATTAAAAAAGATGTCTACCTCGGAAATAAATCAACCAAACCCAATTGAATGTATCTTTAATGACCATTAATCGAATCATATGAAATCAACACCTTATTTGTTTCTAACCCTTGCGCTGGTTTTTTCGCTCAGCTTGTTTTCGCAAATACCAAACGGATATTATGATGGAACAACAGGATTGACTGGCCAGGATTTGAAACTAAAGCTTCATGATATAATAAAAGACCATGTGGAATACAGTTACGACGATTTGCGTGATTTTATTCTCAGGAAAACGGATGAAGATCCCAACAACAGCAACAACGTGATGCTGTTTTATACCGGACGCTCGCAGGCCAAAACAACTTTTGGCGGTGGTGCTAACGACTGGAACAGAGAGCACGTTTGGGCTAAATCGCATGGTGATTTTGGCACAACACCACCGGCAGGCACAGATGCACACCACATGAAACCTACCGATGCAAGCGTTAACAGCACCAGAGGAAATCTGGATTTTGATATGGGAGGTAATCCTGTTTCGGAAGCGCCGGGATGCTATGTCGACAGCGATTCTTTTGAACCCCGCGATGCCGTAAAAGGCGATGTTGCCCGCATTATTTTTTATATGGCTACCCGTTATGAAGGCGGTGGCGGCGAGCCCGATCTGGAGGTGGTCGACAGGGTGAATACTTCACCTAGTCCTGAACATGGAAAACTGTCGGTGCTGCTTCAGTGGAATCAACTCGATCCCCCCGATGATTTTGAGCGCAACCGCAATGACGTGATTTATTACGATTATCAGCACAACAGAAACCCTTTTATCGACCATCCTGAATTTGTTGACGCCATTTGGGGTGATCCAAGCCTGGTGATTCCAGTGGATGCATTGGTTACTTCCGTTTTTCCCAATCCGTTTAGCGACCGGATTAATCTTTCGGTCGCTGAAGGCCAATACACTTATACTGTTCATTCAACGTTAGGCGAAGTAGTAATACAAGGCTCTTTCGCAGGATCATCTCATGCAGTTGATCTGGAAAACCTAACCAATGGCCTATATGTTATTCAGATTTACTCGCCTGAAAAACAGGTGATAAGCAAGCAAAAGATTCTAAAGCTAAATTCACTATAATGAAAACTAATCAGGTTATCCGCATTACGAAAGAGTTTAAATTCGAAATGGCCCACGCACTTCTGGGCTATAACGGTCCGTGCAAAAACGTACATGGGCATTCGTATGGATTGTTGGTAACGCTTATCGGCACGCCAATTGCCGATATTACTGACCCAAAATTGGGCATGGTGATGGATTTTGGTGATTTAAAGAAAATTGTGAAAGAGGTGGTGGTGGATGTCTTTGATCACGCCCTGGTATTAAATGAAAAAATGCCGGCTGATTTAACCAACAAACTGAAAACGCATTTTGAAAAAGTCATCTTACTGCCCTATCAGCCAACCAGTGAACTCATGGTGATTGACATGGCCGAGAGAATAAAAAGTAAACTCCCTGCACATGTTTCGCTCAAATACCTGCAATTACGCGAAACGGTGACCTCGTATGCCGAATGGTACGCCGACGACAATGAGTGATAGGGGTGGTTGTTGCCAAAGACAAGCGATTTATTGTTTGTGTGAAAAAGTCGTAAGATCAGTTTATTTGCTAAGACGGAATAGCTTGTAGATACTATAAATTAGAGGAACAAATACTGATATAACAAACAAGAATAAAAACAAGATGAACCATTGACTTTCCTGGTTATTTACTGACCCCATGCTAAAGAGCGTAATGAAGAAAAACGCAAGTACCACGATAAACTTCAGGTATCTGATCAGGTGAGTGGCCACGGTGTATTGTTTTTTGGCTGTTTGTGCGGTTACTTTGGTCGGATAGTTGAATTTGTGGGGATAGNAATTTAAAATGGTCATACCGACAAACAACAAGGTTGTGACCACCGGCAGCATGAAAANCANGCTCTTGTTTCCAAATCCATCTGCTTTTCCGGTTAAACCGAAATGGGTAGGAATTGGTCTCGGGTAAAGCCGCATAATTGGACAAAACTAAAATCCACAGTAAAATCAGTATGAGATATCCGGCCACTTCCAACACCTTATCGCCCGTACTCCACTTAAGTTTTATGATTGGTCTTTCTTCATTCATTGCTATCAGGATTTTAGTCAAAAATAATCATTTTTCGGTCTATTACAGGCGATTAGTCTGGTGGTTTTTTCAAATCAAAACCATGACCTAAAAATCATTTTTCATTTGTTTCGTTTCAAATATTAAATATCTTTGTTTAAGTCATAAGTGTTTTGAAAATATTATTTAACTAAACTCTTTTCATGAGAACAGTTTTACTTAAGCGCCTGATTAAAAATGGCCTACTGCTTGTAGGAATTATATCCCTGAGCTCCTGTGCAACCATTCTGGCAGGTAAGAAGAACACCCTAAAAGTGCATCAGGGATATCCTGAAAGCGCCCAGGTTTTTCTGGACGGAAAATACATGGGCGATGCGCCCTTTAACCAACGTATTTCAAAATTTGAACTTCAGGAGGGAAGTCTTATCGAGATAAAAAAGGAGGGTTTTGCAACCTATAAGTATGAAGTGATACGCAGCCCGCATGTTATTTATGTTATGGCTGATATCCTTACCGGTGTTATCCCACTGGTTGTTGACGTGGCCGATGCCAATATTTACCGTCCGAATACACGAAATATTAAGTATCACCTGAAGCCGGTTGATCCGGTTAATTCCCCTGCAAACGGCGAAACCATAAACGAAGTTGAATAGCATGAAAAAAATAATTACCCTCTCCTTATTATGCGTATTGATGTTTCCTGCCCTGTTGGCGCAAAACAAATACGACGACCTGCTCCGCGTAAAACGTGACTCATTGGACTATGGATTCTACAATGTTGTCGACCTTAAACTGCACAATGGCAGGTTTATGAAAAACTCCGAGTCGTTAGACGACATCATGGACAATCCCTATGATGCCATTGATGTGCGGATAGGTTTCCAAACTACCGGGGTAAAACAAATATGGGATCAGCTTTATGGATTTCCTGTTTATGGTGTCGGGTTTTACTCGGTGTATTTTGAAGGCGGCGAGTTGGGCGATCCCGAAGCGGTCTATATGTTCATGAGAGCACCCATTTTCAGAGGCAAACGGCTTACATGGAATTGGGAGCTTGCCGTAGGACTGTCCTATGGTTTTTATAAATACGATCCAAACGAAAATCCTGATCAGCAAGTGATCGGATCAAACCACAACGTGTATTTCAATGCCGCAACAGGCCTGTCGTACGAGCTGAGTAAACGTTTCGATATTACCCTGGATTTTGATTTAACACACTTCTCAAATGGTTCTACCAGAACGCCCAACCTTGGAGTTAATCTGGCTGGTTTTGCCCTTGGCGGCCGATACAGTTTTAATCCGGTAAAAAACCTGACCAAAAAAGTGGACAGCGAGTATGATCCTCCTTTCAGACCGGAGTTTGTGATTAGAGAAATTGAGAAATATCGCCGTCATTCTGAAATTATCCTGTTTGGAAGCATGGGCGGAAAAACGACTACCACCCAGATTTATGATGGGCCTACGTATTTTATCTCCTCTTTTTCTGCCGACTATGCCTGGGCCTATCACCATGTTGGCATGGTGGGGGCGGGCATTGATTTGTTTTACGAATCGGCTTTGCGCGATTATCCTACCAAAATCGAAAACGCTTCGTTCAGCGATCTGACTTATTCGGGATGGCATATTTCGCATTACCTGAGGATGTACCGACTTACGCTGGTAACGCAGTTAGGATTTTACATTGGCGATAAAGTGAGTCATAAAGGACCTTACTACTTACAGGTGGGAGGCAGTTATCTGATTACCGAAAATTTCTTTGCTCGCATAGCCCTCAAAACACGAAATGGAGCCGTGGCCGATTTCATCGAATGGGGTCTGGGATATCAAATTCCGTTTGCTTACGCGAAGAAAGACAGAAATTAATCCGGCTGATCGCATGACAGTAGGGTTAGTTATGGAATTTCTTCCAACAACACCACACCGTTATCGGCTACCACTTCAACAACGCCATTTTTTATTTTGTACGTTTTCCCTGTATAAGCATCGCGGAGTTTTCTGGCTTCCGGGAAGCAGGAGCTAACGTCTACACTTACCGGATCGAAAGGAAGATCCAAACCAATTATGACGTTGTCGGTGATGCCGTTTTTGTTGTACGAGCGTGAGAAAAAGTACGGACTGTCACTAATTTTTTGGTGCACACCGGCTCCGATGGCGGGATGCCGATGGCGGAACTGTCCGAGCTTTTGCCAGTGGAGTAGCAGGTTCTGGTGTGTATTGTCTTCCCAGTTCATCATGCTGCGGAGGTTTACATCGCCTTGCACGCCTTCGATGATTAGGGGACGGGCCACCTCATCTCCGTAATAAATTTGAGCCTGTCCGGGCGACAACAATAATTTATTCGCCGACTCAAAGGTTTTTTCGCGTTTCAAATCGTAGGGATGGCTGTCGTCGTGCGAGCTGATGTAGTTCATAAATGTCACATCCTTAAGCTCTCCGGTGTTGAGCAGGGCGCTATAGTTCGAAAAAAGCTGTTCATAGCTTTGGTTTGCCTCCCCTTTAAACCCGAAGTTAATCAGGCTGTTAAATCCAAAATCGAAGTAATTCACCTTTTTATCACCGAAGTCGAAATCTTTTCCACTACCGGCATTGTAATTGTAGGTTTCACCCAGCATAAAAAACTCCTGATCTTCCTGAATGGCCTCGGCGTTATTTTTTTTCCACTCGGCGAAAGCAATGGCGGCTTCACCGGCTAAGTCACCCCAAACATCAGCTTCGGTATGTTTTACAGTATCCACCCTGAACCCATCGATTCCGTATTTCCTGATGTAATCGGTAATCCATTTAATTAAGTAGTATCGCGGTGTGCGGGGAAATCCGGTACGAGCAAAAAATTCGTCCAGTTCTTTCATTTCCTTTTCCAGCCGGCCTTCCTTTTTCCATTTATCGAGCAAGGCCTGTGGTACCTCTACCTCTTCGGTTTGTTCGGTGCGTATATCAGGCAGGTTTTTCACGAGGGTACAAAAAACGGTGTTTTCATAATCCTGATAGTTGCATTGGGGCTCGGTACGTACCCAGTCGGAAGGCCACAGCGGGTCTTGTTCGGTTACAGGTCCGGTGTGGTTTATCACCACGTCCATCATTACTCTGATTCCATGCTGGTGCGCCACCTGAACCAATTGCCTTAAGTCTTCTTCTGTGCCGAAATTTGGCTCAATACTCGTCCAATCGCGAATCCAGTAGCCATGAAAACCATAGGTGTTGCTTTGACCTTCATCTACATAACCATGAATTTGCTCGTTTACAGGTGAAAACCACAACACGTCAATGCCCAGACGGTCGAAATAACCCTCTTCAATTTTTTTCGTGATGCCTTTCATGTCGCCACCTTTAAACCGCCGTAAATCCTTCGTGGGCGCTGTTCTGCCAAAGTTTACATCGTTGCTGGTGTCGGCATTGTAAAACCGGTCGGTGAGCATAAAATACACCGTGGCGTTGTGCCAGTCGAACGGAGGTTGGGGCATTTCTGCGCGCTTGCACCCAAACGACAAGCTGACAATAAGAAATGCGACGAAAATCAGGTTATTAAGTCTCATAAGCCCGGATAATAATGATTAATTACCACAAAAATACTTCAAATTTCAAAAGCCTGCCCGATGTATGGATAAAGTGTTGCTTTTTTTATTGGTGTGAGGTGAGTGAGTTGGTTTTTGGACTTCGTTGCAACCGACCTGTTTTAAACGTAAAATACCTTTGTATCAAATAACTGTAAATCACAACGATTACCGTGGTAAACATTTTTGCAACGGTTGGCCAGATAAAGAGGTATTCTACAAACAGTTTCAAACAAATGTAATTCAGTACAATGCTCCCCCCAACGGAGATTCCGTATCGAATAAGTTGAATCCTTCCCCGCAGCGGTGAATCGATGAAGGTGACATATTTGGCCAACAGAAATCCTGTGCTAAAGGTTATAGGAAAAACAAAAATAAAGGCAGCGATATATGGACTGATGACCACAAAACCCAAATCCACGTTTTGCTTGTCGAGGATGAAGTTGTAAAAGATGAAATAAAGAAAAATATCCAGCATCGTGTTGAATCCGCCGGTAGCGGCATAACGGAAAGTTTCAGGCGGAATCATTCGGCGAAAGGGCTTGTATGCCCAGCCTATGAATTGCAAAAAAATGTTGTTACGTGCCTTTGATGCCAATGTAAAATCGCTGTAAAAATTGGCTGCAAAGATAATTTGATTTTGAAAACAAACTATTTTACGTCTGCTTCTATTAAAATACCCTGTTTTAGGTATTCAGCCGATTTGTTTTCTGCAATAGTTTTGCCGCCATATTCTAAAGCTTAAACACATGGAAAATCGAATCACAATAATTTTCATCTTTTTATTAGTGGCCTTTTGCAGCTATAATAGCCAGAGTCAGACCCTAACAAACAACTATACCAATGCGGCCACACAATTAATTAATAACGATCAACGTGTAACCTTTGGCGGCTATGGTCAAATCGACTACAATCAGCCTTTTGGGAATAATTCCATTCAAAATGGACGTCTTGATGTGCACCGACTCGTTTTGCTTTTTGGTTACCGCTTTTCAGACAAACTGAGTTTTGTTTCAGAAATTGAACTCGAGCACGTTAAAGAAGTATACGTTGAACAAGCTTTTATGCAATACTCCTTCAATAATTATTTCCAGGTACGTGCAGGTTTAATGCTTGTGCCAATGGGTATTATAAACGAGTACCACGAGCCGACAACCTACCACGGCGTTGAACGACCGCTTATCGATACCTATATCGTGCCAACAACCTGGCGTGAAATTGGTTTTGGTTTAACCGGTACTGTTCCCGAAATTTCATTTCGATATCAGGCCTACCTGATGAATGGGTTTTTAAGTTATAACGGCAGCGGACAGCTCTCAGGTCAGAATGGTTTACGAAAAGGACGGCAAAAGGGAGCGGAGTCGATCATACATACGCCTTCATTGGCTTTCAGGGCTGAGTACTATGGAGTGCTCGGATTAAATATGGGTCTGTCGGCCTATTCAGGAAAAACACAATCGTCTCTGTACAAAAACATTAACCGTGATGAAGGCACTACCATAGCCCGTGCCGACAGCTCTGTTGTGGCGATAACCATGCTCGGTTTTGATGCAAGATACCAACTTAAAGCCCTTGAATTCAGAGGTCAGGTGTATTACGCCTGGATAAATAACACATTGGAGTACAATGTTTTTACAGCCGATAATGGAGTAAATAACGACCTGGGAAGTGCCATGTATGGTTACTACGCTGAATTGGCCTACAACGTTTTTTATGGAGCCAAATTCACCAAAACATCGCTGATTCCATTTGTTCGGTATTCCTCTTACAATACCCAGGAAAGTGTTGAGCCGGGTATTCTTAAAAACGAGAGCTATCAAAATGAGGTGATAACAGCCGGTATTGACTGGAAAATTGTCTCAGGATTGGTTTTAAAAGCAGACATGCAGATGATTAAACCTGCGGCTGCTGATAGTTACACGAACACTTTTAATGTCGGCATAGCCATCTGGTTTTAATCATGACAGGAAAAATCTATAATAATTCCATCTGGATAATCTTTCTGTTGGCCGGTCTTTTGTTTGTAGCTTTTGAAAACAAACAAGGACCTGAGGTTCCGCTGTCAAAGGTGGAGAAAGAAGCCAGAAGGGTTTTAAAATTTTCTTCTGTAAGCATCCAACCTTTGTCTGATAATGTATTAAAAGCCGAACAGACTGTTTGGTACAGTCTAATCCACGAGGGGAAGAAAACAGGTTTTGTCGCTGTAAGCAGAGTGGAGAGTTGTAGAGCCGGAGGTTGTGATGCCGGATTTGACCTTGACCAGCAGCCTTTTGAGTATTTCGACTATTTTGTAATCTTCTCCTCTGAGGGTGAGGTTTTAAAAGTAAATGTATTTAACTACCAGGCAACCAGGGGTCATGAAATTATGAGCCATGGATGGTTACGACAGTTTAAGGGAGCAAATGCGAACAAAACACTGGTGGTGGGTCGTGAAATTCAGGCCATTTCAGGAGCAACCATTTCGGTAAACGCCATTACCGCTGATGTTGTGCTAAAGACATCTTGTTTGAGCAAATACCTCGCTGATTCGTTGGTATTGCAGTGATTGGATTGCCTTTCGGATAAAAAATAGTTCCTTTGTAAAAAATCTCAACCGACAGAAATGCAATGGAGACAAAAAATTACCGAAACTTTATCAGCTCATTTTGGGTGCTATGTAGCTTTACATCACGTTGATCCTGTTGGTGGAGGATCAATCAACAGAACTTACCGCCTTAGCACCTCCCATGGACAGTTTTTTGCAAAAGTTAATTCGCTCTCAGCTTATCCCGACATGTTTCAGAAAGAGGCACGGGGATTAAATATGCTGCTTGAAGCAGATGCGATTGCTGTACCTAAACCATTGACTATTGGTAATGCAGGTGATCAGGCATTTTTGCTTATGCCATATATCGAAAGTGCAAAGCAACGGGATGATTTTTGGCCACTTTTTGGTCAACAGCTCGCCCAACTCCACCAACACACCCACTTAACTTTTGGCCTCGACCACGACAATTTTATTGGTTCTTTGGTGCAATATAACACACCCCACGAAAGGTGGATCGACTTTTTCATTCACCAGCGCCTCGAACCGCAACTCAAAATGGCACGCGACAATGGAAAGGCAGAGGCGTCTGTTTCGCAAGCTTTTTCACGGTTGTTTTACCAGCTCGATGACTTTTTTCCACCCGAACCTCCTGCCTTGTTGCATGGCGACTTGTGGAGCGGGAACTACCTGGCCGGTCAGCGTGGCGAACCTGTTGTTATCGATCCGGCGGTATATTTCGGCCACCGCGAAATGGATTTAGGAATNACCCGACTGTTTGGTGGGTTTCACCCGGAGTTTTACCACGCTTACGATAGGAGCTATCCTCTCGAAAAAGGATGGGAAAAGCGGGTGGATATTTGTAATCTATATCCGCTGATGGTTCATGTTAACCTATTTGGCGGAGGATATTTGTCGGAAGTAAAATCTGTTTTAAGGGGTTTTTAGTCTTTCCAACAAAAAAAATAAACACAAAAAAACAGTTATTTAATTGGTTAAATAACTGTTATCAAATGCCACTAACCAACTAATGTCTTGATGCAGACACTAGTTAACATGAATACTTTTTGTGATGTAACTCGAGCACCAATCGCTTCCTTTGTAAAGCTTAAAGGTAGCTTTGGCTGTATAAGCGCCGGTGTTGGCATAGGTATGGTCAATGGTCTTTCCCTGAGAGGTCTCGGTAGTACCATCACCAAAATCCCATTTAATCTCATTGTCGAGGGTAAACTCGCCTGATCCTTCGTACTCAAACGTAAAATGAAACAGTTTTAGGTTCTGGGGGTCTACATTGGCGTGCATGGTCATCAACAACGTCTCCAATGTACAATCAATGACATCTTCTGTTGTTTTTTTGCAGCCCATTTGGCTTAGGAAGAAAATGGAAAGGGTAACTGCGATAAGTAAATTTTTCATATAATTATGTTGTTTTAATTACCACAAATATAGTTAAATATCTACATTGCGATTAAGCCGGAAAAATATTTTTGCAGAAAATCTTCTGAACAAAACCTATAGTACCTGAAGTGGTATAAACTATTTTTCAGCCATTTCGCGCAGTAATCGGGCCACTTTAGCCACACCTGTTCCGGCTTTTTCGTTTATTACATGCAGGTTGCGCATTCCGCTGATAGCAAAAGCTTTGGGGTCGATGTAGTATTTTGGGATTTCGTGTCGCACATAATGCACCAATCCGGCAGCCGGATAAACAACCATCGAAGTTCCTATCACCAGCAGAATATCAGATTCGGAGGTTAGTTTGGTGGCTGGTTCAATCATCGGGACGGCTTCGCCAAACCACACGATATGAGGGCGCAGCTGACTTCCTTTTTCGCATTTGTCGCCCAGTTTAAGTTCCCAGCCATCGAGCTCATATACCAGTTTTGGATCGATACAGCTTCTTACCTTTTTCAATTCACCATGCAGATGCAGCACCTTCGACGAGCCGGCGCGTTCGTGCAGGTCATCTACGTTTTGGGTGATAATTTGTACATCGAAGTCGCTTTCAAGGTCGACCAAAGCCAGATGTCCGGCATTTGGCTCAACTTCAAATAATTGCTTTCGCCGCAGGTTGTAAAACTCGTTTACCAGTGCAGGGTTAGCTGCCCAAGCCTCGGGTGTGGCCACATCCTCCACGCGGTGATTATTCCATAACCCGTTGTTGTCGCGAAATGTACTTATTCCGCTTTCGGCACTCATGCCGGCTCCTGTAAGTACGACTAACTTTTTCATTGCCTTTTTTTTTACAAAGATAAGGGTAATTAAAAAAAAACGCTCTCCGGAGAGAGCGTTTTCAGGTCTAAACAAGAATCGCAACCATTATTGAGTAGACTGTTTTTTAATCGAATAACTTCATGTCGTCGAGGGTTTTCATCAGATCCTGGACAGCATTTGCCGAAGTATTCAAAAGGGCTTTTTCTTCTTTATTTAAGTCAATTTTTATAATCTCCTCGATGCCATTTTTTCCGATTTTACATGGAACGCCCAAATAAACGTTTTTCAGACCATATTCACCATTCAACATGGCACAAACGGGGAGCACCCTGTTTTGGTCGTCAACAATAGCTTCTACAATCTGGGCTGCAGCAGCACCGGGAGCATACCAGGCACTTGTTCCCATCAAATTCACCAGCTCTCCACCACCTTTTTTGGTGCGTTCAACAATTTTGTTAAGTTCTTCTTCACCAAGTAATTCGGTTACAGGAATACCGTTAACAGAGGTATAACGTGGCAGTGGTACCATGGTATCACCGTGACCGCCCATGAGTAACGCGTGAACATCTACAGGGTCGACATTGAGTGCATGAGCTATGAAGGCGCGGTAGCGACCTGTGTCGAGTGTGCCGGCCATACCAAATACTTTTGACGAAGGTTTGTTGGCGGCCAGGTAGGCAGCGTAAGTCATTACGTCGAGCGGATTGCTTACAATGATGATGATGGCATCAGGTGAATACTTGGTAGCTTTTTCAGTAACTTCTTTCACGATTGCCGCGTTGGTTTTGATGAGATCATCGCGCGACATGCCTGGTTTTCTAGGAATTCCGGAAGTAATTACAATAACTCCCGAGCCTTTGGTGGCCAGATAATCGTTGGTAACTCCTGTTACACGGGTATTAAAATGGTTGATGGGTGCTGACTGCCAAATGTCGAGGGCTTTTCCTTCGGCAATCCCTTCTTTTATATCCACCAGCACAACTTCCTTGGCCAGGTTTTTGTGTGCAATTACATTGGCCACGGTAGCGCCAACGTTTCCAGCTCCAATTACAGTAATCTTTTGCATAATCTTAGATTTAATTTTCGGTTTAGTCTTCTGTTTCATCAGCCAAATGTACAAATATTTTACTTTTTACATATGTAAACTTTCGATGTATTATGTACATACAGCTATTTAAACTATTATCTAAATAGTAAGGTTTACCAATGCCGGAAACAAAAGTATTAAAATTTGATGATCGAAAATTAAGTTTCATTCAGAAAGCATCGATTTTTTGTTGTCTCCTGATCCCGACAAAATTAAATACTTCATTAAGTCCCCCTGTTTTTTAGTTATTTTTGCCTTTTAATAATTAGAAAAAATAATTCCACACGATGAAGGTACGCATTGTCAACCTGTCCTCACATACATTGCCTGAGTATCAAACCCCGGCTTCAGCGGGCATGGACATCAGGGCATTTTTAAACGAGCCTGTGGTGCTTAAACCTCTGGCCAGGGCATTAATCCCTACGGGTTTATTTATTGAACTTCCGGTTGGTTTCGAAGCTCAGATTCGCCCCAGAAGCGGGTTGGCCGCCAAGCACGGAATCACTGTGCTCAACACGCCCGGTACTATTGATGCCGATTATCGTGGTGAAATAAAAGTAATTCTGGTCAACCTTTCCGATGAATCGTTTACCATCGAAAACGGAGAACGTATCGCACAAATGATCATTTCAGCGCATGTACAAGCCCAATGGGAAGCTGTCGATCAGTTGTCTGAAACTGAACGTGGAGCTGGTGGATTCGGCCATACAGGAAAAAAATAACCAAAAACGAAATCAATTACCTCACATGAGAGTTAAACCAATAATACTGCTGTTCGTTGTCTTTGTTTTGTTCAGCACGGCCAATGCTTACGGGCAGAATAGAAAATCGAAGACCAAAAAACATACACCTACCGAAGCGGAGTATGTGGAGTCGGCCGATTTTTTTGCCAAAGGATTGATCCTTAAATCCAAAGGAGATTTAGACGGCGCACTGGCCATGTTTGATAAAGCTTTGGCACTAAACCCAAATGATGATGCTTCGTGGTTCGAAAAGAGTAAGATATTGCAGCAAACCAACCGTAACGACGAAGCTCTGGAGGCCATTGAAAAGGCCATTGAGCTGAACGGAGAAAACAAATGGTATCTGGTGGCTTATGCCAAGATTTGCAGAATAACTGAAAACTATGCGGAATATGTTAGTACGTATGAAAAGCTCTCCGCCGCTTATCCTACTGATTTGGAATTTCTTGACGAACTGGCTTTTGCTTACTACTTTACCGGCGATTATGCTAACGCCATTGAAGCTTACAATAAAATTGAGAAGGAAGTGGGAGTGGACGAATCGCTTACAACCCAAAAGGTGAGCTTTTATGAAAAACTTTCCCAGCCTGAAAAAGGATTAGACGAATTCCGTAAGCTGATTGACTATAACCCAACAGAACCCAGGTACTATGCCTTAATGGCGGAGTTTAGCGCCCGAAATGGGTTCGATGAGGAGGCCATTGCCGCGTATGAAAAAATCGTCGAACTAAATCCGGATGATCCTTATGTCCACATTTCATTGGCTGATTATTACAACAAAAAAGGGGATACCGACCGATCGTTTGAGGAGTTAAAAAAAGGTTTTAGCAACACCACCCTTGACCTGAAAACAAAAATTAATTTGTTGCTTAATTACTATCAGGGTACCTTCACGCCGCAACAAAAAATTCATGCCCTCGAATTATCCGAAGTCCTGCGTCAAGCTCATCCTGATGATATGATGTCGCATACATTCTATGCTTCAATGCTTTACGAAAACGAAGCCTATGACAAGGCCCGTCCCATTTTTTTAGACATATTAAAGGAACAAGCCTCCAATTATTCGGTTTGGGAGCAATTGCTGTTTTGCGACCTGAACCTACAGGATTTTGCCGCTCTTGCTAAAGATTCAGAAAATGCCATCGACTATTTTCCCAATTATCCTTTGCCTTATCTGTTTGCCGGGTTGGCCAATTCGCAATTAAAGGATTATGTAAAAGCACAGGCTTACCTCGAAAGTGGTATTCAGTTCGTTGTAAACAACAATACCTTGCTCGAGCAATTTCATTCAACTTTAGGCGATACTTTTCATGCTATGGGCAACCAGGAAAAGGCTTTTGATTCGTATGAAAAAGTGCTGCTGATAAATCCGGAAAACGCGTTGGTGCTTAATAATTATGCTTACTATTTATCGCTCGAATCTCTCAAGCTGGATAAGGCTGCTGAGATGGCAAAAAAAGCCGTAAACCTCGATCCCTACAACAGCAATAACCTGGATACCTACGCCTGGGTTTTGTATAAACTTGGAAAATATGACGAAGCACTGGTGTGGATNGAAAAAGCTTACAACAACAAAGGCAACTCAAGTGGTGTTGTANTAGAGCATTATGGCGATATCCTTTTTAAACTGAATCGTNNGGAAGAAGCCCTTGTATTTTGGGAGCAGGCCGCACAAAAGGAAGAAAGTTCAGCTTTATTNAAGCAAAAAATTCAAGATAAAAAACTCTATGAGTAGAAAATTTCAACACATATTGTTGCTTTTTGCCGCCTTGGTATTGNTGCTTTCGCCGGCTTGTAAAAGCAAGAAACAGGTGCTAAAACGTTCGATAAACGAATACGGGTTTGACTTTTTATATGACCAGATGCTGAAAAATCAGCTGCAATTCAATACCTTAAATTCAAAGTTCACCCTGCGTTACGAGGAGGGCAAAAAGGTAACCAACCTGAAAGGTCAGATAAGAATTGCGCAGGATAGCCTGATATGGATTTCGTTTAGTCCGGCGCTGGGCATTGAAGCGGCCCGCGTCTTGTTGAGTAAGGATAGTATACTGTTTATCAACAGGTTGAATAAAACTTATTTTACCGGGGCTTACAATCTCATCGACAGTTTGCTGAACACTACCATCGATTACAATCTGCTGGAATCAATGCTCGTGGGCAACGATTTAAGCCAATACGATATCAACAAGTACAAATCATCGGTAGATGGCGGGCTTTACAACATGACCATCAGAGAGCGGAGGAAAATAAAACGGTATATCAAATCAGGTGAAATTGATACCCGTGTTTTGGTACAACAAATTTGGCTCGACCCGGATAACTTCAGGATACGGCGTATTAACCTGAAAGAGAAGGGAGAAGAGGAAGACAACGCGTTACAGGTTTTTTATGATGATTATGTCCCTGTTGACGGCGAGTTGTTTCCCTCAAAAGTGCATATCCAGATCAACAGCAAAAAAACGATTCATATAGATGTCGAATTCAATAAAACACACTTGAATGAAGAACAGAGTTTTCCGTTTAGCATTCCGGTAAAATATGACAAACTCTTCAATTAGCATGAAGTATAGGGTAACTCTTATTCTGGTTGGTTTTTTCCTGTTTCAGGGCTTCCTGACGACAGGTTATGCTCAACAGAGCCAGCAAGAGCTTGAAAACAAGCGCAAGCAGCTGGAATCGGAAATTGCCTATACCAATCAACTGCTGTCGGAGGTTAGAAGTTCCCGCGAGTCATCGCTCAAGCAATTAAAGCTAATCGAGGTTAAAATTGATAAACGCAATAACCTGCTTGCCAACTACAAGCTTGAAGTTCATTCACTTAACACCAGCATTGAATCAGCAGAATTGAGTTTGCGCAATCTGAACAACGACATTTCAACCCTTAAAAAAAGAATACGCACGAATTGCCTGGTATGCCTATCAATACAAGACTTCCTACAATAAACTCATTTTTCTTTTTTCTTCCGAAAGTATAAACCAGGCCTATCAGCGGATGCGCTACCTCGATCAACTGGGGTCGTATATTCGTCAACAAGCCTCGGAGATAAAACAACTTGAGGCTGAAAAGAAAAATAATGTTCAGGTTTTATCGGCAAAACGCGAAAAACTTACCTCGCTTTTGCAAAAAGAAAACGAGGAGGTTTATGCCCTGGAAAATGAATTAAAACAAAAGAAACAGGTTACTACCTCCCTTGGCGGACAGGAAAGTCAGCTGAAAAAAACACTCAAGGATAAGCAAAAGGAAGCCAATAAGCTGGCTCAGCAGATCGAACAAATTATTGCTGCCGAAACGAAACCTGTTGCCAAACCTGGTAAACCGGCAACCTATCAGCTTACTCCTGAAGAGCGCGTATTGTCAAATTCTTTTTTCGCAAACAAAGGCAAATTGCCCTGGCCTGTGGAGCGGGGCGTAATTACCGAGACTTTTGGATTGCATAAGCATCCGGTTTTGAAAAGAGTGCAAACGAAAAACAACGGAGTTGATTTCGCCACCTCAAAGGATAGCGATGCCCGCTGTGTTTTTGACGGGGTGGTGACCAGCGTAACAAAAATATCCAATACCAACATTGCCATTATTGTGAAGCATGGTGATTATTTCACCGTTTATTCCAATCTGGATCTGGTTTTTGTGCAGAAAGGCGANNGGGTAAACACCTTGCAGTTACTCGGACGCATTCACACCAACTTAAAAGGAGAAACCGAACTGCATTTTGAAGTCAGAAAANGTGCTGTACCGCAAAATCCGGCGTATTGGATTGCCAAATAACCTGAGCATAAAACGCACCACCTACGAAGGTGTGGCCCTTTATTTTATAGTTTAATCAGCTTCCCGGTAATGCGTTTTCCGTTGCTTCCCGATAAATTGTAGTAGTAAATTCCCGAAGGCCAAAGCTTTGTGTCAACTGAACCAAAGTCGCTTTGGCTACCTTGCTCATCAAGTATTTTACTTCCCAACTGATTGTAAACAGTTAAGGAAATGTGTTCATTGCTTGAAGTAGAACCATTTAAATGCAGGGTTTCTATAAAAGGGTTGGGATAAAATTGAACTTCGTCTACCGATCGGGTTTCAAAAAGGTCGACGCTTGTGTCTACCACCAGTGTCACCGGAATGGTTTTGTCTTCCATACCTTCCGATTGAATAAGTAACACACATTGGTAGCTTCCGGTTGGTAGTCCATTGCTGTTAAAGTTCAGATCGATGGTGGCCATCTGATTCGGGGCAAGACTGTAAACATTGGCCGAAGCCTGAATCCATTGGGGTTGATCAGGAATGTGGAGTGAAATATCCAATTGACTTAATCCGGTATTTTGCACCTGAACCTCAAAAACCTTGGTGCTGTTGGGTTCAATTGAATCGATTACTTCGCATGGAGTTGGGCTGATTATCGCACCTTGATAAATCTGTTGAATGGCTTTAAAAACATTCAAACGACCACCCGTAACCGTTAAAGTATCCAATGACGGCAGGAGATCAACGCCGTTCAGGATGGCTTCCTTAACGGATAATGCACCATTTGCCAGATCGCTGTGGTAGTTAACCATGAAATCTTCATCAGCAGCAGCGAACAACAAAGCCACTGCTCCTGTAACATGGGGTGCCGCCATCGAAGTTCCGGTACTTGTTCCATATGAATTGGTAACCCTGCACGACATGATAATTGTTCCGGGTGCACCCAAATCAATAGTATTTCGGCCATATCCTGCACTTGAATACTTAACATCCAGCTTGGTGGTGTTGGTCACCGAAATGAGAAATGGCGTATCGAAAGCCGTTGGGATATCGCCAGTAATATCAATGTTCCAATCTTTATTGGCTGTTGCACCTACACTCAAAACCCCGATTTGTCCCAGGCTAT
>JGI10211J34971_10001687_pt1 | contig 18111 bp, 18 predicted proteins | sample Etolagsediment_FD_34971 | JGI IMG/M metagenome (IMG submission 34971) | reverse complement strand
GCTGTAGCCGAGACGATCAATATACTCGCGAAGAAGCCGGGCAAAGACGGAATGGAAAGTACCTATCCACAGACCTCCCGAACTGCCGGGACCCAGAAGCTGATCAACCCGGTGGCGCATCTCGCCCGCCGCCTTGTTGGTAAAGGTAAGGGCAAGAATGTTTCCTGCCGGAACACCTTGATTACCAATCAGGTTTGCGATACGATAGGTAATGACCCGGGTTTTTCCCGAGCCGGCACCCGCAAGGACCATTACCGGTCCTTCAGTCGCGCTTGCGGCATCGCGCTGCACGGCGCTGAGATCTTGCAATAAATCAGCCAAAAATAAAAGGTTACCCGTTATTATGGTTAAGGGAGAAGGGATGATGCGACAACTTAACCCTTTTTACCGCTACTTTACAAACCCCGGCACTCCCTTCAACCTCATTTGTTTTTCCTCTTTTTATCCGCTTCTCTCTCATAATTGATCGTTTCAGTTTCTATATTGAAAAACTAACCGGATTCCTTTACCACCTGTAACCGCCTCGCTTCATGTTCCCTCTCGTCTACGAAATCAATACCAGAATCTGGCTGCAGAAACTCAGCCGTCTCAACGGCCATACCGTGACGCTTGGCAATGTTCCCGATTCCGAATTCCGGTTCTTCAAAGAATCCGGCTTCACCATGGTATGGCTGATGGGGGTATGGACCCCAGCCTCTACAGCAAAGCCATAGCCACATCACACCCCGGCCTTCGCGGTGAGCTTCTCGACCACCTCTCCTCTCTCCACCCGGAAGACATTGCATCATCTCCCTACTCCATACCATCATACACCGTCAATGAAGCCCTGGGCGGAAGAGACGACATGCTCGTTTTCCGCAAAAAGCTTGCGGAACATGGCATCCGGCTCATGCTCGACTTCGTGCCGAATCATATGGCGCTCGACAACCAGTGGCTTCCGGCGCATCCCGAACACTTCATCTCTGTTTCAGCAGACGAGCAGAGCCAGGACCCGGGTGCCTGTTTTGAGTATGCCAAAGGCAAATACCTTGCACATGGCAGGGACCCCTATTTTGCACCATGGACCGACACCCTCCAGATCAACTATGCCAATCCCGCCACCCATGCAATGATGACGGAGAACCTCTTCACCATCAGCGAACTCTGCGACGCCGTCCGGTGCGATGTGGCCATGCTGGTGCTGAAAAGCGTTTTCAACACAACATGGAAAAGCCTCAGCGGGCACATGAAGGAGGAGTTCTGGGGGCCGGCAATAGCCGCCGTCAAGGAGCGCCATCCCGACTTTCTCTTTCTGGCGGAATCATACTGGAACAAGGAGTGGGAACTGCAGCAGCAGGGATTCGACTACACCTATGACAAGCCCTTTTACGACTTTCTCACGAGCGCACCGGTCAATGGCGACAAACTCATGGGCCACATGAAGGCGCAGTGGAACTATCAGAAACATCTCTGCCGTTTTCTTGAAAACCATGATGAAGCCAGAGCGGCAGGAAAAATAGGACTCAACAACAGGGCGGCCGCCATGATTTTCCTCACCGCCCCGGGCATGCATCTTGTCCATCAGGACCAGATGGAGGGATACCGGCACAAAATTCCTGTGCAGCTGATCCGTCAGGCTCCCGAACATGAAGACAGGGAGCTCATGGAACTCTACAGAAAACTGTTCCAACTGCAGAAAGAGGAGGTTTTTCAGGAAGGAGAGGTTGAATGGATAAGCTTTGAGGGACCTTCACACACACAATGCTTCGGGTTCCATCGCTTCACCCGCGACCGGCACGCCATGATTCTTGCCAACTTCAGTTCAACAGGAATAGCAACACAGTTCACTCACCCCGCACTCAGCGGAATCAGTGAAGAGAGCATGAACATTCTCAGTACCTCAACCGGGAACCGCGGCAACACAACCCATCTTGAGGAGGATTCACTGAAAACAAGGCTGGCGCCGCATGAAGCAATTGTCGTCACATTCTGAACAACACTCTCACACAATTCCATTCATGAACATTGTCCGATCCACGCTCTCACTGCAAAGCCTGAAGCCGATTGAAATCATCGATGTCACCGCAGATGCAGTACGCGCCGTAGAGGAATCGGGCATGCAGGAGGGGCTGCTCACCCTCATCAGCCGACACACAACCGCATGCGTGAACATCAATGAGAACGAGGAACGGCTGATGGAAGACATGGAAACATTCCTCAAACGGCTGGCGCCGCGGGATGGAAACTACAGCCACAACCTTGAACCCATAGACGGGCGCGACAATGCCCACTCGCACCTGCTCGGCCTCTTCATGAACACATCAGAAACCATCCCCTTTGCAGAAGGAAAGCTCCTGCTTGGAAGGTGGCAGTCGATATTCTTTATTGAACTTGACGGTCCCCGCCCCCAGCGAAGCCTGCTCATGCAGGTGACCGGCATCTGAAACCCATTCGATCATGGCAGATTCACGCTCCCTACTCGATACCATCAATTCGCCACGCGACCTGAAAAAGCTCAGCATCCGCCAGCTGGAAACCCTTGCCAATGAATGCCGGCACGAACTGATCAACCTCATCTCCCTCAACGGCGGCCACTTCGCCTCCAGTCTCGGGGTCACAGAACTGAGCGTAGCGCTCCACCATGTCTATAACACGGAAAAAGACCGGATTGTCTGGGATGTCGGCCATCAGGCCTATATCCATAAAATGCTGACGGGACGACGGGAAAGGATGAACTCTAACCGGAAATACGGAGGCATCTCCGGCTTTCCGAAAATCCACGAAAGCCCGCATGATGCATTTGGAACCGGCCACGCCTCCACCTCCATTTCAGCGGCCGCCGGAATAGCCTCGGCGCGCGACCTCAAGGGTGGCAATGAGAAGGTGATTGCCGTCATCGGTGACGGAAGCATGACGGGCGGAATGGCATTTGAAGCAATGAACCATCTGGGCGATCTGAAAAACGATGTCCTCGTTATACTCAACGACAACCAGATGGCCATCTCCCCCAGCACCGGGGGGCTTAAAACCCATATGGTCAACTTCACCCTCAACAAAACCTACAACAAAGCACGCCGCCTGCTCTGGGAGAGTATGTCGATGATGAACAATGATCTTGCTGAGAGAGCAAAAACATCACTGCGGCGACTTGAAGATGGCATGAAAGCTGCGCTCACTCCGGGAGCCTTTTTTGAGGCACTTGGACTGCGCTACTTCGGACCCATAGACGGGCACAACATGGGGCAGCTCGTCCGGGCACTCAGGGAGATGCAGGAACTCCCTCACCCGAAACTACTCCATGTCATCACCACCAAGGGAAAAGGGTTTCTCCCCGCTGAAGAGAACCAGAGCGACTGGCATGCCCACAACGGAGGGTTCGACACCGTCACAGGAATAACAGCAAAAAAAGAGGGGCCTTCCGCCACGCCAAAATATCAGGAGGTGTTCGGAGAAGCCCTTGTCGAAATGGCCCTGAAAGATCCCGCCATTACGGCCATCACCGCCGCCATGCCCACCGGAACCTCGCTTGACCTGTTCCAGAAGGCCATGCCCGACCGCTTTTACGATGTCGGCATTGCCGAGGGGCACGCCGTCACCTTTGCGGCCGGACAGGCCCTTGAAGGGCTGAAACCAGTCTGCGCCATCTACTCCACATTCCTGCAGCGGGCGCTTGACCAGGTCATTCACGATGTGGCCCTGCAGAACCTCCCCGTCGTCTTTGCCATTGACCGTGCCGGCCTTGTGGGCGAAGACGGCCCGACCCACCACGGTGCCTTCGACCTCTCCTATCTGCATGCTGTGCCGGGCCTCACCATCATGGCTCCTTCAGACGGCCAGGAACTGCGCGACATGCTTCATACCGCACTCTATCATATCGATGGCCCCGTTGCAATCCGCTACCCGAGGGGAAGCACCGGCGGGGAGGAGATGCGCAAAAACTTCACGGCACTTGAGCCAGGAAAAGGACGGATGCTCAAAGAGGGAACGGGTCCCGTCATCCTGACCCTTGGGACCATGGCGGCCACAGCACTTGAAGCAGGACGCCTGCTTGAAAACGAAGGGATCTCTGTAGAAATTGCCGACATGCGTTTCCTCAAGCCGCTTGACACCGCGCTCATTGACAGACTCTCTGCCTCTGCCACCCATATCGTCACTCTTGAGGAGAACAGCATCATAGGAGGTTTCGGCAGCGCCGTTGCCGACCACCTGTCCGAAGCATCAAAAAAAACCAGACTGCTCAGAATCGGGCTGCCCGATGCCTTCGTCACCCACGGCAGCATGACGGACCTCTACAGGGAAACAGGACTTGACGCCCCGGCAGTAGCCGAAAAAATCAGGCTGTTCTATACCGGCAGGGAAAGCTGAAAAAAAGCAGCGGAGAAAAGAAGAATACGGACGGCAAGATTGGCAAAAAGCCCGGCAAGAAGATCATCCATCATGATTCCCCATCCACCCGGCAGCCGCTGGACAAGGTCTACGGGACCGGGCTTGAGAATATCGAACAGACGGAAAAAAATAAAAGCAAGCAGGACGGGCAGAAGCCCTGAGGGAAGAGCAAGAAGCGCCAGCCACTGACCGGCAACCTCGTCCACAGTCACCTCGGACGGATCCTCTCCGGCAGCATCCTCCATAATGCCTCCCGACCACACGCCAATCACCGTTGCAAAAAGCACTCCGGCGGCAAGCACTGCCGGCTGTTGAAAAATCGGAAAAAAAAGATAGGGCAGAAGAGCGACGGCACTGGCAGCCGTACCGGGTGCCACAGGGAAATACCCTATCCAGAAAACGGTGGACAGCGCCCTGGCAACCTGGAACCTCAGCCCTTCAGAAGCGGCGTTCATGCATCCCCTTCATGGTTTCCGGTAATGACATCCCAGTTGTCCATCAGGTAGGAAACTCCCGTCGCCACCGTCACCACAGTGACAGTAAGCATAATCCAGTCAAGCGCGGAAGAGAAGAGAAAGTCGCCGATCAGTTCGGCCGAACGATTGCCAAAAAGCTCTGACTTCTGAAGGAATATCAGCACCATCACCAGATAGGCAAACACATTCTGGAGGAGGGTTTTGTACTTTGCCTGCACGCTTGTCACCACCGGCTGGTTTCTGAACTCGGCCCAGCTCCTGAGCACTGTCACCACCACATCACGCACAACTACAAGAACCACCATCCAGAGAGAAAGATAGCCCATCCAGACATAGACCAGAAAAGCGGCGGTAATCAGAAGCTTGTCGGCAAGAGGATCAAGAAAGGCCCCGAGACGGCTCTCCTCGTTGAACCTTCTGGCATGCCATCCGTCATAGAGATCCGTGAGTGATGCCACGGTAAAAACAATGACCCCGGCAAGCTTGAACGACGGATCCTCATGCAGGAGGAGCAGCACAAACACCGGCACCAGCAGAATCCGCAGGGCGGTAAGCTGGTTCGGTATGGTCATATATCGTTCAGAAGCGGGTTTCAAGGATAGTAGGGTTGAACGGTGACAATGAAATTTCGGGGTCAAGATACCAAAAATTCAATTCATATCTGTCTGCCTGCGCCTATACTTCCCTCACAGGGTAAGAATGGTGACCCCGTCGTACCCCTCACCCCATGCACCGACACGAAACGACTTGACAGCGGCATGGCGTTTGAGAAGCTCATGAGTCCGGCGGCGGAGCACTCCGGTTCCGGTGCCATGAATGATGGTTGCAGAGTGCATTCGGCTGCGGTGCATGGCGTCAATGAAGCGTTCAACCCTGGGCACCGCCTCATCACCGCTGAGGCCGCGGATATCGAGTGTTGTCGATTCCACTGGTGCCGGGGCAGCGCTCCACCCTTTCGGGTGAGAGGCGGCTTTGTCGGCTTTCCGGGTCTGCCGCCTTGAAGTTTTTTCAAGGTTTTTCAGCAAAACAGTCACACGGAAGTTCCCGCAGAGCACTACGGCACTTTCGCCCTTAAGCTTTTCCACCTCACCGGTTGCCGACGAATCCAGAATCCTGACCAGATCCCCTTCACGGATGCTCAGGTCGGGGGGATGTGCGGTTTCCTCATGAAGGATGGCTGTTCTTTTTTCAGCTTCCGCGGCTCTGGCAGAAAGTTTTCTGCGGGCCTCCTGCAGAATGCGCGGGTCCCGGGGCGCATCACGCACATCCTGAAGGATATCGCGGATTTCGCGCCGGGCACCTTCCACTTCGCGCTGTATCTCTTTTACTGCCTTGAGTTTCTGCTCCCGCCGCTGCTTTGCCAACGAAGCTTCAGAGTCGGCAGCCGACTGTTCACGAAGTGCCAGACGCGCTTCAGCCGATTCAAGTTCACACCCGCGGAGCCGGTTTTCAGAGAGTTTCCGATGAAGATCCGCAAGCAGTCCCTCAAGCGCCCGATGCTCTTCATGCATGAACGAGCGGGCCTCATCAAGCATCGTCTGCGGAAACCCCAGACGCTGCATCATGGCAAAGGCAAAACTGCTTCCCGGCACCCCCTTGATAAACCGGAAGGTCGGCAAAAGAGCGGTGCGGTCAAATTCCATGGCTCCATTCACCACCCCCTCGCGCTCATGGGCATAGGCTTTCAGCTCACCGATGTGGGTGGTCACAATGGCCTTGCTCCCCCGCCGCATCAGCTCCTCAACGACACTCCGCGCAATAGCGCCCCCCTCCTCAACATCTGTTCCCGAACAGAGTTCGTCAATGAGCACAAGGGAGTTCTTTCCTGCACCATCAAGAATGCGGCGCACCTGGCGAAGATGGGAGCTGAAAGTGGACAGATCGTTCTCAATGGACTGTTCATCACCTATTTCAATCCCGATTTCCGAAAAGAAAGGAAAAACGGAACTTTCGCTGCATGGAAGCAGATAACCGTGGCGCAACATGAGGGCGAGCAGACCGATGGTTTTCATGGCCACCGACTTTCCGCCGGCGTTGGGGCCCGAGATGATCAGAACCGGTTCACAGGATGAAAGCTCAAGGTCAAGCGGAAAAACTTCACGGTCGCGATGGGAAATAAGCAGCCAGGGGTGAAACCCCCGGATGAGACGAAGCTCCCCGGAGCTGCTTATCGCCGGAAGCACGGAGGCTGTTTCAAGAGCAAAACGGGCGCGCCCCACAAGAGAATCAAAAAATGCAAGCAGCTCGCAGGTATAGGAAAGGTTCCCGAGATCGGGACGGAGACGATCGGTCATCTCCCTGAGTATCCGGTCGATTTCCCGCCTCTCATGAATTTCTCCCTCCTGGATTCGGTTGGCTATTTCAAGGGTTTCAGCAGGTTCAACAAACACCGTCTGTCCACTGCCCGACCAGTCCTGCACAAACCCCGGAATCCTTTGTCGATATTCCACCTTCATGGGAAGACAGAGGCGGGAATTCTTGATGGCAACGCTCTCTTCCATCAACCAGCCGCTTCTTCTGCAATGGTCAAGAATCTTCTCCATACGGCGCAGAAGAAGCTGCCTGTCATCACCAAGAGCGTGCCGGATTTGTTTCAATTCATGGCTTGCCGAACTCCTGACCTTGCAGTCTTCGTCAATAATTGTCCTGATGGCTGAGCGTATGAATGTATCAAGCCAGAGCTTTTCGCCAAGTGAATCCAGACGCGGCCATGACTCCCGATTTGCAGCCAGAAACCGCCGCAGTGCGGCTGAAGCCTGAAGCAGATCGCTGATATCGTGAAGCTCTTCAGGCTCAAGCCTGTTGCCCTCCATTCCAATTTTCACAAGAAGCGGCCGTGTATCAGGAAGAGTGGAGAACGGGAGAGAAGAGCCTTCCTGAAGCAGTGATTTCAACTCAAGCACCCGCTCAAGCTCTACAAGCAGCTCCTCCCGTCCCAAGCATGGGGCAAGCCCCTGAAGTGCGTCCTGTCCGGGCGCTGACATGCAGAGTCCTGCGGCATAAGCCGAAACCCTGTCAAATTCAAGTTTTTTATGGTTGCTGCTGTCCATAGAATCCTCAACCGGAATTTTCTGCTTTACCTGTTTTTTTCTTTACTTTCGCATAAGTGAAATCCAGTCTGCCTCCTTGAACCGTTCTATCCTTGAATCCCATGCGCCTTGCCGTCAATATAGACCACATAGCCACGCTGCGCAATGCCCGCAATGAACACAACCCCGATCCGGTTGAAGCCGCGCTTCTCGCCGAAAAAAGCGGAGCCGTGGGCATTGTCTGCCACCTTCGTGAAGACCGCCGCCACATACGCGATCATGACCTTGCCGCACTGAGAAAAGCGGTAACAACAAAGCTTGACCTTGAAATGGCCATGACGGACGAAATGGGAGCGATTGCGGTTGCCACCATGCCGGAACTGATTACGCTGGTGCCTGAGAAGCGCGAAGAACTCACAACGGAAGGCGGGTTCGCCATTGAACGGCACTTCAACCGCCTCGTTGACTTTCTGGAGCCAATCAAAGGAGCCGGAATTGAAATCAGCCTTTTCATTGAAGCAGAACAACGGGCCATTGATCTTGCTGAAAAAGCGGGCGCCGATCTGGTTGAGCTCCACACAGGGGCATACGCCTTGAAAACAGGCGAAGAACAGGCGATTGAACTCAAAAAAATCCGTCAGGCTGCCGTATACGCCAAAAGCCTCGGCCTCAGGGTTGTTGCCGGACACGGACTCAATTATGAGAACATCGCCCCCTTCCGCGATATTGAAGAGATTGAAGAGGTCAGCATAGGCCACGCCCTCATTGCACGCGCCGCTTTTGTCGGCATTCCAGCTGCCGTCCGGGAAATGCTTGACATCATCAACTGACATGACACCCATATCCAGGACGCCCCTCACCATCATCCTTGCCACCGCCAATCCCGACAAGGTCCGCGAACTCCGGCCTCTTCTCGAGGGTATCGACCCCTGCTTCAGCGTCATCTCTCTTGCTGAAGCAGGCATAGCTGTCGACATAGAGGAGACAGAAACAACTCTTGAAGGCAATGCCATGCTGAAGGCGAATGCAATTTTCAACCTGCTCAATGGCCGCTTTCCCGCCATGATTGCTTTTGCAGACGACACCGGCCTTGAAGTCAATGCACTTGGCGGCGCTCCAGGAGTTTACTCTGCCCGTTATGCCCCCGTTGCTAATGGAGAAAAACCCACCTATCGGGACAATGTCACCCACCTGCTCAACGAAATGGAAGGAGAAAAAGACCGAAGTGCCCGGTTCCGGACGGTTATTGCGCTTAAAGGCATCGTTGAAGGAAAGAATGGCACAACAGGCATTGAAGAAACAATTGAAGGGCTGGTTGAGGGAACACTCACCACTGAAGCCGACGGCAGTGGCGGATTCGGATATGATCCGATATTCATGGTTACCGCTGCCGGAAAAACCTATGGAAGAATGAGCGGGACGGAAAAAAACAGCCTCAGCCATCGTGCGCTCGCCACAAAAAAAGCCATTGCATTCCTTCACACAATACTCTGACCCGCACCACAGACCATGACACTTTTTGAAGCCATCATGCTCGGCATTGTGCAGGGGTTGACGGAATTTCTCCCCATCAGCAGCACCGCACACCTGAAAATCGTCCCGGCCCTTCTCGGATGGAGCGACCCTGGAGCCGCATTCACAGCAATCATCCAGATTGGAACCCTTGCCGCAGTCCTGATGTATTTCTGGCGGGACATCATCACCATAGTCTCCGCTGTCATGAAAGGCATCCTCAAAGGCAAGCCACTGGAAAGCAATGAAGCCAGAATGGGGTGGATGATTGCTGCCGGCACCATTCCGATTGTGGTGTTCGGGCTGCTCTTCAAAGATCAGATAGAGACCACGCTCCGCTCGCTCTACTGGATAAGCGGCGCCCTCATAGGCCTCGCCCTTCTTCTCTCCCTTGCTGAATGGAACATCAAAAAGCACCTCAGTGGCGGCCGGCCGCTGAAAACCATGGAACAGATCGGATGGAAAGAGGCTCTCCTTATCGGCCTCGCCCAGAGCATCGCCCTCATCCCCGGCTCATCCCGTTCCGGGGTCACCATCACCGGAGGGCTCTTTTTGAACCTTTCAAGAGAAACAGCGGCCCGGTTCTCATTTCTGCTCTCCCTGCCTGCCGTCTTTGCTGCAGGAATTTTCCAGCTCTACAAAACCTGGGACATCATCACAGCCTCACCCGGCAACATCATGAACCTTGCCGCAGCCACCTTCACATCTGCAGTGGTAGGCTACCTTTCCATCGCATTCCTGCTCAGCTATCTCAAGAAACACACAACCACAATCTTCATCATCTACCGCCTCCTTGCCGGAATCCTGCTCCTTCTTTTGCTCTCCACCGGCACGCTGCTGCCATGAAACACCATAGCCCCCTCTCCGAATTGATTGCGTCCTGCGACATGCAACTTTTTACTGATCAGTATGGGTTTTTTTCTTATATATAAAGAACTTGAAATAACCTTTTAATCACCAAGCAGCCATGCCATCAAGCCTTTCAGGCACAGGGCATAATGGCTTTGAAAAAGCAGATTTACATATACACACCAAATGTTCTGACGGACTCTTTTCACCTGAAGAGATTGTTGAAAAAGCTGCAGCCGCAGGGTTGAAGGCAATCAGCATAACAGACCATGATTCCGTTGCCGGTATTGACAAAGCAAAGCCATCTGCCATAGAAAAAGGCATCGAGCTTATTACCGGTGCAGAAATGAGTTCGGCCTACAAGGGCTATGACATCCATGTCCTTGGGTATTTTTTTGATTATGAGCAGTCTGCCCTCAAGCAGTATCTCGACCACTGCCGTCTCCAGCGAACCGAAAGGGCTGAGCGGATGGTCGGAAAGCTGGCCAAGATGGGCGTCAAAATCGGAATTGAGCAGATCATACTCAAAGCGCAGAATGGAAGTGTAGGACGGCCTCACATTGCAGCAGTGCTGCAGGATGGAGGATATGTAAAAAGCTTCAGCGAAGCCTTCAGCCGTTATCTGGGCGCGCACAGCCCGGCATATGTCAAAAGCATCGAGACCCATCCGGCAGAGGTCATCAAGCTCATCAATGAGGCTTCGGGGCTGTCGTTTCTTGCCCACCCTGCCCAGAGTGTATCGGATGAAATTCTCAAGCAGCTGATCACCTTCGGTCTTGACGGGATTGAAATTATCCATCCCTCTCACGACAGCTACAAGCAGAACTACTATCGTGAAATAGCCAATGAGTATTTCCTGCTCTTTTCCGGAGGCTCCGACTTTCATGGCCTCAAAGACCGTGAGGATGAGATATTCGGAAAACTCACCATCCCCATGGACTGGGTAACAAAAATGAAAAGCCGGCTGGTCAAGGCCTGAGCATTGAGCAGCCAGCACTCATGATTGGTGAATTGATGAACATTTGCTATACTCACGACTCTCGTTTCAAGCCGCACTGCAGAGGCAGTGCGCACCCCAACACACACTGCACATGCCGGTAACTCTCATACGGAACATCGAAAAAGACCTTGTCTACAGGCTCAAGGACTTTTTCCTCACCATGCAGGATTTTTTCCTCTTTGGAGTGCGCTCATTCCTTACCATTCCCAAAATCAGACGATACTGGAGAGACTTTCTCGACCAGGCAAAAATATGCGGGGCCGACTCCATTCCAATCGTGCTGGTCAGCGCAATCTCCATCGGATCGCTCCTGGCCATTGAAGTAGGCAACCTGCTTGAGGATTTTGGCGCCAAAACCATGCTTGGCCGCTCAACCTCCATCTCCGTCATCCGTGAACTCGGCCCCCTGCTTATGGGTCTGATGCTTTCAGCCCGCTTCGGCTCACGGAACGGAGCAGAGCTCGGAGCCATGAAAATATCAGAACAGATTGATGCCCTCAGAGCGTTCGGAACGGACCCCATAGCAAAACTGGTCATGCCGCGCCTCGTCGCCGCGCTCATCATGTTCCTGCCGCTCACCGCCCTCTCCGACTTTGCCGGCCTCTACAGTGCAGCATACATGGCCGAACATTACCACCATCTCGACCCGGGAATCTTCTGGAACTCGGTCTACCCCCGCCTTGCACTGAAAGACTTTGTGGTAGGCTTTGCCAAGGCTCCGGTGTTTGCCGTCATCATCACCCTTGTCAGCAGTTTCAACGGCTTTTCGGCAAGCGGAGGCACCGCGGGAGTGGGCCGCTCAACCATCAAGGGAATCGTCGTCTCCTCGGGGCTGGTTCTGATTGCCAACTTCTATGTTTCAAAGATCGTGCTGGAAAACATGTAACTGAATGATTGAATTACGCAATGTCAGCCTGAAATATGGCGAGAAAGAGATACTGCACAGCGTCTCGCTCACCATTGAGGACAACACAATCAAGGCCATTCTCGGCCCAAGCGGCGTAGGGAAAAGCACCATCCTGAAGCTGATGCTTGGTCTCATGCGTCCCACATCGGGCCAGGTGTTTGTTGACGGTGTTGAAATTTCCAGCCTGTCGGAGGCAGAACTCTTCCCGATACGCCGGAAAATGGGCATGGTCTTTCAGGGCAACGCACTGTTCGACTCCATGACAATCAGCCAGAACCTCGGGTTCTTTCTGCGTGAAAACCTCAATCTACCTGAAGAAGAGATACTGCGCCGGGTTCAGGAACAGATCCGCTTCGCCGGCCTTGAGGGATATGAAGAGCAGCTTCCGGAAAGCCTCAGCGGCGGTATGCGCAAACGGGTTGCAATCGGACGGGCCCTGATTTTCAAGCCGCACATGATTCTCTTTGACGAGCCGACTGCGGGACTTGACCCCGTCAGCTCGAAAAAAATTCTTTCCCTGATCAGCTCATTGCGTCAACACAACAACCTGGGAGCCGTCATCGTCACCCATATCATTGACGATGTCTTCAATGTTGCCGACTGTGCCGCAGTGCTGTATAAAGGGGAAATCATTTTTGACGATGCCACCCCGAAACTTCATGAATCGGAACATCCGTTCATCCGATCCATCCTCTCCGACAAAATTCTCGAATTGTAAACGACTAAAGAACGCCACAGGTATGAGAAACCCCAACGCGCTGAAATGGAGCGATCTGAAAACCGGAATATTTTTCATTTTCGGCATAGGCTTTGCCGCCTATCTCGGGCTGGTCATAGGCAAAAACAGCAGCCTCTTCACCGGAGTCACCACAGTCAAGGTGCTTGCCGGCAACATGCATGGCCTGGCTGAAAACAACTTTGTCTCCGTATCAGGCAAAAAAGTAGGTACGGTATCCAAAATGGAATTTGTCGGAAGCCATGACTCACTCTATGTCGTAGCCGACCTCCGGCTTCGCAAGGAATTTGCGGGGCTGGTCACCAAAGACTCGAAAGCCACAATCAAATCTCTTGGCGTTCTGGGTGACAAATATGTTGACATCACCACAGGAAAAGGAGCTTCAGTTGTGGATGGCGACTTCATTGCCCTCAATACCGAAGACGGCATGGCAGGGCTGACCAGCGGCGCCAAACAGGCAGTAGACCGCCTCAACACCCTCCTTGAACAACTCAACAGCGGAAAGGGGGTTGCCGGACGGCTTATTTCCGATGAAGCAATGGGCGAAGAGCTTGCCGGCACCATCAAAAGCCTCAGCACGACAGCTGAAGAGCTTGCCGCAATGTCGAAAAAAGCCGCCCATGGAAACGGACTGCTCGCAAAACTCATCAATGACAAAAAGCTTGCCGACAACACAGAAAACACAATTGCCCGCCTGAACCATGCCGCACTGCAGGCCGACTCAGTCATGATGCGCATCAACAGCGGCGAAGGCACACTCGGACAGCTTCAGGAGAACCCTGCGCTCTACAACAACCTGACCAAATCGCTCGGAACACTCGACACCCTTCTTGCCGACTTGAAAAAGAACCCCGAACGCTATGTCCGCTTCACGCTTTTTTAAGCGTCGGCAGGTCGACCACCCATCACCCGCCGGCAGAGGAGTCAAGGCGCTGCTGCTTCTGCTCTGCCTTGCAGCACTCCCCTCCATTGCCCCCGGTCATGATTTTACGACTGTTGAAAAGCTTCTGCAGGAAGGGGTAAAAAAACAGGTCTTTCCCGGAGCATCCATTGCCGTTTTCCATAAAGGAGAAACTGTTTTCCACCAGGCATTCGGCAACACCAGATGCACCCGTCACCCCACTCCGGCCGACACAACCACCATCTATGACCTGGCCTCCCTTACCAAAGCCATAGCCACAACAGCCATTGCAATGCAGCTGGCTGAGCGCGACTCGCTTGACATCGACCGTCCAGCCTCCCACTACCTTCCGGAGTTCGGGAACAACGGCAAAGAGCGCATTACCATTCGACAGCTCCTGACACACACCTCAGGCCTTCGCTCCCACGCCGACTATATCGACTCCTGCCGAACCCAAAGTGAGCTCTTCAGGGCAGTCATAAACGACACACCTGTCACTGAACCGGGAACACTTACCGCCTATAGTGACAACGGGTTCATCGTACTCGGTAAAATCATTGAAGCCATTACAAGAAGAAGCCTCGCCGACAACTTCAGAACGCGGTTTTCCGGCCCCCTCAGCCTACACTCCACCTGCTTCACCCCTGGCCGGGAACTTCAGTCGAGAGTAGCACCGACAAGCCGCACCAAATCCTGGAACCTCAACTGGAAACGCCCGCTGGTCAACGACCTCAACGCCGCAATCATGGGGGGAGTGGCCGGCCATGCCGGGCTGTTCGGCACAACCGGCGATCTGCTGCGATTCACCAGAATGCTTATGGAGGGCGGAGAGCTTGAGGGGAAAAGATATTTCAAAGCATCAACCATCAGGCGATTTACACGAAGAGAAGGCAAACAAGAGCGTGCACTCGGGTGGGATCTCCGTTCACAGGAAGGCTATGCCTCAACCGGCCCGGAATTTTCAGAAAAATCATGGGGCCACCTCGGCTTCACAGGCACAAGCCTATGGATAGATCCAGAAAAGGATCTGGCAGTCATCATGCTCTCAAACAGAGTCTGCCCCTCTCCTGAAAACAAAGCAATCAAGGAGTTCAGGCCCCTTCTGCACACTGCTGTTGCCCGTAGCCTCGGCTACGGACCTGCACCACAAGAGCAGGAAAAGCCCCTCAGGCAAAAATCCCATCCATAGGAACAATGGGCAGCGGAACCTGTTCCACACCCTCCTGCCTGAAAATGGCATTGGCCGACATTCTACCCGTGAAGGCAGCGGCCTCCATCAGAAACACCGGCGCATCCACCCTCACCCAGTCACCCGCAAGAAAGAGATTCGGAAACGGCGTTTCAACACCGGGCCGTCCGGCATGCTCACCCGGTGCCCAACGGGTAAAATTCGACTGTATCATGAAGAGCTCATGCAGAACCCTTGCCCCTTCCGTTTCCGGGAACATGTGATGCATCTCGGCAATCATGGCAGCCTTGATCTCCTCCTCCGGACGCATATCCTCCGGCGCAATAGCGTAGGCGTGCAGTTCAACCACACACCCGCCCGTTTGCGCTGCCCAGCTGACATAGGGCTCCTGAAAAGCCGAATAGAGAGAAATGGAATCGGTATAGGTATAACCCGAAACCGTATAGAACGGGAACGAAGCAGAATCAATCGGGCCTTCAAGCCAGAGACGGTACACCGCGTAAGGATCGGCCTCGCCAAGATCCGCAACTGATTTTTCAAAGTCCGGTCTGGCAAGGCTGGAATTTGCCACAATCTGGCGTGTACCGCGGACATCGGTGGCCATCACGCAGTAATCGCATTCCAGGAGCTGTTCGGCTGTTCCGCCACCTCCTTCAGAAGAATGAAGAACCAGCACGCCATCCACGCTTTTCACAGAAAGCTTGACAAGAGGTGCCGGCGGCGGCCCGCCAAGAACATCTCCATTGCCGCTGAACCTGCCGGCATGGCAGGGGCAGAAAAATCCACCGCTCTCATCCGGAGCAACCGGGCAGCCCATATGGGTACAGCGGGCGTCAAACGCAAGATACCCCCCGCCCTCACGCTTCACCAGCACGGGAACACCCTCCCGGCTCACAATGCTTGTCCATCCGGCGTTTTGAACATCCTCCGCATTCACATGAAAAGTCTCTCCCGAGCTGCCTGCACCCTGCACAACCACCCCGGCAACCCGATCGCCCTCCACCCTGAGCGAGAGGGCCCGGTGCCCCGAAAGCACCGTTACACCAAGCTCCCGAAGCTTTGCTTCAAGCGGATTGATGAGAGCCGTCATGCAGTCACGATTGGTGATGTTGAATGAAAGTCCTTCAGGACTTCCCATGAAATAGAAATGGAAATACCGTATGGCTTCAGCAGCAGAGAGCACCTCCATCCGGTTCATGGTGGCATCGGCGAACGGATGGAGCACCGTATCGACGAAAGCGGGAAGAATCTCCCCCTTACGGCAGTACTCCATAAAGTCAATGCCGTCATAATCGAGGAAAGTCTTGCCATACTCATAACCAAACATGCTCACAACCGGCAGGAGACCCCGGTAATTCCTGAGCAACGATGCGATGTCAAGAGAACGGGACTGACCGACAACGGAGAGAATGTTGAAAGGAAACACTTTTGGTGTCTGACCGTAAGTTTCCGCAGGCCGCTGCCTGAAAAGCACCGGATAGCCCGGAGAAGCATCAAACACATCATCCTTGATGCCCGCCGAAGCAAACATCTCGTTAAGGTTGTAGTACTGATCAAAAAAACCGTGGAACCCATGTTCAACCGGCATGCGCTCTCCGAGCGCCTCAATATCCCAACCGGTAAGTTTACCTCCGAGAGATCCCGAAGATTCAACCAGGCTCACGCAAGCACCCTTCCCGGCCAGTTCGAGAGCCGCACTGATACCCGCAAGCCCTCCACCAACAACAATGCACCGTTTCCCGACAGGCATCATTTCACTGCCACCAACAACACTGTTCTCTGGTGAATACAACTCCCTCCGAGGCTGATAATACCCGACAAGTCCTGCCGTCACTGCTGCTCCGGCACCAACCGTAATGCCCGTTCTCTTCAGAATCCTGCTGATGAACTCTCTGCGTTCCATACTGCCGTAACTATAAAAGTGTGTGGTTCAACTGCCCGTAACAGCCTTATTAATTATATTTACTAATAAAAATGACGGTATCATAATGAACAACGAATGACCACCCGACCCGAAAACCCCGCCCGGGAGATACGCCACGCAGCACTGAAGCTCGGCTTTGCCGCCGTTGGGTTCAGCTCACCCACTCCCCGACAGCAGGCAGCGGAACGCTATAAGGAAATGATCGCAGAAAGGCGGCACGGAGAGATGGACTATCTGGAGAGGGGTCTCACCGGACGGCTGGATCCACACCTGCTGCTCGAAGGAGTACAAACGATCGTATCGCTTGCAATCAGTTACCACACACCGCCCAGCCCGGAAGGGACAACCTCCGGCATTGCCCGATATGCCAGGATTGCCGACTACCACCAAGTGGTACGCGAACGGGCAGAAGCCCTGCTTCTCGACATTGAACACATCCTCGGAAAGCGACCCGCGTCATACATAGCAGTCGACAGCGCTCCGGTCATGGAAAAAGAGTACGCAGAAAAAGGAGGCATCGGCCGAACAGGCAAAAACACCCTTCTCATCGTACCCTCCGCAGGGTCCTATGTTTTTCTTGCCGAACTGCTCATTGATGAAGCAATCACCGAAGAACGCCCCCCGCTGCCAAACCCCTGCGGCAGCTGCACTATCTGCATCGACGCATGCCCCACAGGAGCCCTTCTTACCCCCGGAAAACTCGACGCAACCCGCTGCATAAGCTACCTTACTGTTGAACTCAAACGAGAGTTCACCGCTGAAGAAGCGGCAATGACAGGCTCAATGCTCTTCGGATGCGACGCCTGCCAGGAACACTGCCCCCATAACCAGCGCCCGCTCATTGCCGCAGACCCGGCATTCGCACCCAAAACAGAACTCCTTCAGCTTCAACCCGAACAAATCCTGAAACTCAGCCACAGTCAATTCAAGGCACTCTTCAGAGGCACCCCCATCGAAAGAATCGGGCTAAAACGCCTGAAACGAAACGCCCGCACCGTCCTCAAAAAACAAAACTAGGGGACGTTGTTGAATATCGTGAATAACTATCATNTCAATGTGTTGAGATACTATGAAAAAAACTCGCAAGCACTTACCGGAACTATTGTTAAGGGTGCATTGGGTTTTTGTTCGCTATTTGCGTTATTCAACAACGTTATATAGTGCTTGTACTCAAATGGGCACGATTCATAATATCCTGTTGTAATATTAAAGGGAGTCCATTG
>JGI10211J34971_10001686_pt1 | contig 18118 bp, 18 predicted proteins | sample Etolagsediment_FD_34971 | JGI IMG/M metagenome (IMG submission 34971) | reverse complement strand
CGGGACTTCCCAAGGACTTCTTCAGTAAAGACCCCAGTAAAGTCTACTGGAAGAACCCCAAGTACCCCAGTCTCTACAACAGAGTCACTACGGGAAGCAACTTCCGCATCAGCGACCACCGCTTCCAGTCAAACCTGCTGTCCAAGGACCTCTACTTCGGGGAGTACCTCAAGGAAGGCTCAGACCTTCTTGAGATGCAGAGGAACTACCTGCGGGTTTTCNAAGNTGGGTNNATTTNCTCCATCNNGATTGATGGTGATACCATCACCAAGACCCTGGAAGAGACCATCTGGACGACCATGTGAATTCCCTTGGAGGGACTTCAAAAAAACTTTATAAAAAATTATTAAAAAATAAACAATACTTAGATACAATATGACTTCAAGTTTGAGACCTCACCAATTTACATTATTTAATCTTCTTCCATAAGTGATATATTTACTTGTGGTTCTTCTCTTTTTTTTGTAATAACAAACCTAGGGTCTTTTATCCTTTTGATTAATTTACCATCATTAAATAAACATACTTCATTACCATTAACTANATATTCTCCATCTTCNTCCATAAAACTAACACCATTTAAAATATTTTCTTTATCNTTCATTGTTAATTCATCACGACAAGTTCTATTACATTCTTTACANATNAACCAACCATTATTTAATTGAGCTTTACCACCCAAAAAACAACAATGAATATGATCTATCTCTATCCTTAAAACTTGATGATACCATTTAGGTATTACCCTAAATCCCATATCCTTATGAATTTGTTGGTAATTATTGATTCCTTCATAGGGACTTCCATCTTCTTTGGTTTCAAAACCTAACGCCATAGGTTTATAACATAATGGGCATTCAAAGATACCGTAATGTTGATTTACTAATTTTAATTTTGGTAAATTTTTGGTAATAATGCTTAATTTTTGACTAAAATTAAAATTGTCTCTCATGAATGATTACCATAGATTACCATAATATTTTTTTTCAATTTTTTTGAAAAAATGATGACCATTACATTACGACGTCTAAAAAATTCCATTTTAAAATTATCGTAATAAAAACCTGTTTTTTTCTTAAAAATCTCTCGTAATGCTATGATAATAAAAATGAGGTTTTAAAATTAAAAAACTAAAAATTATGGTCATCAATTACCATTTTATTACCATTTTTCAATTTTTACTTTTTTATCATTTTTTATTACCATTTTTATCGTAATAAAAAATAACTGGTTATTTTTCATCTTTTTATAAAAATTTATGGTCATAAACATTACCATACCTCAAAGCTAGGCTATTACGACCCGTAATGCATTACCATAAAATATTTTTATTTTTTTTATTACCATCTTTTCATAATGTTTTATTTTAGACTATTCAGGAATTTTGATGGTAATGACATTACGATGATTTTTGACACTTTTTTATATTACCATATTTTGGTATTATTTATAAAATATTTTTTTAAACGAATTTTATCATATTATCATTACCATAAATCATTAATTTTTAAATAAATTGTGGTTTTACCTTTTGATTACCATTATTTTAAAAATTATTTTTAAAAATATTTTTATGGTAATATGTTGATAGGACATAGGTTTTTAAAAATAAGGTTTTAAAAGTTAAAAAAAGAGGTTTTGGAGGGTTGCCCTAAAAGATATTCCAAAATATTCCATGACGAAAAAGCTTCAAAACCCTCATTTTTTGATGCGTTAGAAAATTTTTGAGAAAGTTGGTAAAGGTCTGATTACCATCTGACATAAGGGACCTCCAGGCGTGGAAATGATGGTGTATCATGTATGAAAAATCGATTTTTCGGGCACAAAAATGGTTTTATCGTAACTCCATGGAATACACTTTTGACACTTGGAATATTTTGAGACCATACTTCCGGTCATAACGGTAATGAAAGAGCCGACCTTACCATAACCATTACCATCTCGAAAAAAACGAGCCATTTTACCGTAATACAGTTTTTCACCTATTACGAGAAAAGTATTTTTTTTTGGAATATTTTTTATGGTCATAAACATTATCTGGGGGTTAGGTTCTCTCCAATTTTCAATTTTATCGTAATAAAACCTTATTTTTAAAAATTCATTTATTACCATAAACTCATAAATATTCCACATAAATGCCCCAATGGTAATAAAAATTACCAATCCGTTTACTCCACATTAAACGACCCAATTTACCATAACTAAATATTTCTCTCATTACCATCTTTTAAAAAAATGTGGAAAATTAAACTTTTTCCATCATCGTAATGTTTTATGACCATCATACACCCATTTTCCCCCACACAAAATCATCGTATTACATCTCATTTGTATAAAAATATTATTATTCTAAAATATTTAACTACAAAATACAACAAATTTATCATATTTATAACATTATTTTATGAAAAAAATATTTTCTATTTTATTAAAATTAACATCATTTTTGTTAAAAAATATTAATAAATAAAATTATTTTTTACTACTATTTGTAAAACTTATTTTTAAAAAATAAAAGCAGGTACACATGTTTGTCATAAGGGTGTACCCTCTGTTTTAATTTTATTTTTTTATAATTTCAAGGTTTTTTAAAAACCGATATTTTGAAGAAGATAAAATAGATATTAATTTATTAAAATAAAATTAGTTGTAAAAAATATTTTTTTGATTTTTTTTATGGTAATGATTTAAAATATTATTTTAGGTTTTTATTATCATTCATGGTCATAAAAATGATTTTTAAAGTTAAACTTTTTTTTTAATTTATGGTAATGATTACGAGAGACCGTCAGACGCTATTTTTTTTTCAAAACACTTCTCAATATGGTTGATGGTGTGTTAACGCCAGCTTCTTTCTAAGCTTCTCACCTTCTTTTTTTTCTTGATGGTAATAAATTCTTTTTTTAGGTTTTAAAATTAAAAAATATGACGATAAATGGTAATTATATTTCTTTATCGGATTTTTAAAACATTACCATAACTTTTTTATAAAATAACCCTTTATTTTATCATTTTTTAAGGGACATCGAAAAAATTAAACGATTACGTAAAATGGTAATTGACTAAATAATTTTTTTTTCATTAAATACCATTATTTTTGGTAATTGATTACCATCATCCATTAATTTTTGAAAGGTTTTTTGACCATATAATGGTATTATTTTTTAAAAAATGCGTCAGCTTCTCTCATTACGATAAAAAATCATTACGGTATGGTAATGTGTAATTTTAAGGTTTTAAAAACCTGATGGTAATGATGATGGTAATGTTTTTTAACTCATTACCATAACTTTTCCAGCTTCTCATTACCATAATGGTATTAAAAACGCTCACATGTGAGAAAAAGGGCATTACCAGAGAACTTCGGCTCTTTTTGTAAACCAAATTGACCCAAAATCACCTTACCATCTCTCGTAATCAACTTTTCTTTTTTAAAATATCTATTACCATAAAAAAGGTATTTATTACCATGCCGATGAAACTTCTCTTTTAATGTTTCATTACCATCATGATAATGTTTTTATCAGTTTTTTTAAAAATTACCCCTATTACGATGAGCTCTTATTTTTACAAGACATCAGAAAAAAGAGCTCGTTTTTTTTAAATCAGCGTATTTTTACAACTTCATAGATAATACCATAATTTAATTTATGGTAATAAAATATTTTAGTGTTGACAAGCTGTATGGTAATGGACTATTACCATCTCCCAAGGTTCTCAACGTTTTTTTACCAAATTGACCGTTAACTTTTTTTTATTATTTATTTTATTTATTTATTTTATATTATTTAAACTATAATAATAATTAAATATATATAATAAAATATAAAAATAAAAAGTAGTAGTAAAAGACTGAAATTCAGTCAGGAAGAAACTTTTTTTTTGGTAGGACAGCATGTTTGAAAAAAAAATTTTTTTTTTTTAGAAAAATTCAGATTATGGCACCTAGTTTGAAAAAAAAAACTTGCGCCCTCAAATTTGTATCATTGGCATGTGCAGTCCAAACGCGCTATTTCACAAATTCCCGGTTCCTCGTAATATGTACACCATATATTTTATCCATTATGAAAAAATGATATTACGATGATTTTTTAAAGTGATGTTTAGAAAAATTGGACGGATGATTTAGGGTTTAAAAGATATAAAATTATCTAAGTTAAATAAATTATGGTCGAATATACTTGTCATATTTGTAATAAATCTTTTAATCATAAGGGTCATTACGATAACCACCTAAAAAGACGGTTTCCCTGTAAACCTCAACCTTTATTATCAGGAAAGCATAATGATACGCTCACCTTTAATCAATGTCCGAAAAATGGTAAAGATTTCGTCCACTACTCGCGTTACAACCCTCAAAAAATGGGTAGGAAAGGAAAATCTGCTATTACCATGAACAATATGGAAAAAAAGAAAAATGAAGCTCTCACTTCACTGGGTATGGTAACACCGTATTATTACGATAATACGATGACTTCAAAAAGTGAACCAAAAAATGATGATGACATTATGTATTTGTGTAATTGGTGCCGTGCCCCCTACAAATATAAAAATAATTGGAACCGTCATATTAAAACATGTAGTCATCGTAAACTGACCATGGAAAATATAAAATCATACGAAAAGAAAATTGACCACTTACAGGAAGAAATTAAAGAAATTAAAAATAATAAAATGAGTGTTCCAATCGTTAATATTACCAATAATACTAATAACTTCCTTTACGTAGATAATCGTATTACCAATATCAATCAAATCAAATTAAATCCATTCGGTCAAGAAAGCATTGCTCATATTACAACTGAAGTTTTACAAAAAGCTTTACAAAAACCTCATTTAGGTTTAATTAACTTAATTAAAGAAGTTCATTTTAATAATAATGTCCCTGAAAATCATAATGTTCAATTAATTAATAAACGTGAACCTTATTTACAAGTTTTCAATGGAGAAAAATGGGAAAAACAAGATAAAAAAGCAACCATACAAAATATGATTGCTAGTAAAAAAGATTTAATGGATGATTATTACGATGACCAAGTCGAAAAAAATTTAATTAATTCATTTATTAAAAATAATTATGAAAAATTCACTACATTATTAGATGAATATGTTAATCAACAATTAGTAGAATGTACAGAACAAGTAAAAAATAGGGTTAAAAATAGATGTCAGAAACTTTATAGAGAAATTTATCAACATACTGAAATATTATTACAGCAAAATAAGTCAGATGAATTAAACACTATTGAATATAAAAATGAAATTAAAGATTGAATAATAATATAATAGAAATTATGCAAAATACTTATTTTTATATTGATATACATCCTTTAATGATAGGAAATAAGATAAAGAAGGTAATTAAAATTTATGATTTTTATGATGGTCAAATAAAAGAAAGAGATTTTGAAGTTAGTATTATTTTAGATAAAAATATATTAGATAAAGAACTAATTTATCCAAAAAAGGGTTATAATTTAGAAAAAGATTTAGTTATTAAATTTAATGTTTTAACTTAAAAAAAATTATTTTAAGTTAAATAATGGTAATTTATAAATGTGATAATTGTTTTAGATGTTTTGATAAAAAATGTAATTATGATAGACATTTAAGACGTTTAAATAAATGTTCAACATCAAAAGAAGTAAGTCCTATAAAAAAATTATTAAATATAGAAATAGAAAATGAAAATAAATATAAATGTGATTTTTGTGATAAGTCTTTTAAGAATAAAACTTATTTTAGGAAGCATTTGAAGGAACTTTGTCCAAGAAATTTTAATTTTGAGCAGTTAATGATTAAAGAAAAAATAAAAAGAATAAATAAAATAAAAAAGGAAAATTATAATTTAAAAGAAAAGATTTATGAAAAAATGAAAACATTACCAAGATATATGATAGAAAATGGTAAAATTGTTAATGTTGAAAAACATTATTTAAATTATTACGACCAAAAAAATATTTTATCTTATGGACATGAAAAAACTTATCACATCAGAGATAAAACCCTAAAAAAAATTATTGGAAACCCAGAAATGGGTTTAATCCGTTTAATACAAGAAATTCATTTTAATAATAATATTCCTAGAAATAGAAATGTTTTTATGCGTAATAAAAAATCTAATATGATTGAATTTTATAAAGAAGGTGAATGGAGAAATATGCCTAAAAAAGATTTATTCCAAAATTTAATAGTAACTAAAAAAGATATTATGGATGATTATTTTGATAAATTAGTTGAAGTTGGACAAATAAATGAAAAACAAAAATTAAGATATGAAAATTTCAGCAATAGTTTAGATAAATATATTCAACATATTGTTTTTGATATTCCTTATGATATTACATTAAAGCGTTCAAAGATGGTTTATGAAAGAATATTTAAATTAATTAATTTATTATTTTTAAATAACCAAAAAATAGAGGTTGTTTTAAAACCAGATGATGATTTGAAAGAAAAGATAGAAGATATTGATGAAGATTTATTAGATAAAAAAATTAAAGAATTAGAAGAAGAAGAATAAATTATAAAAAATAATGATGATAAATAGGAATTTTCCATTTTCTGTTAAATATTATTTAAAGATATATCGTTTTAAAATAATATATGACTAGTGTCATTTCTCAAAAATGTTATAAAACTTGTGTCGCCACTAAAATTGATTTATTAATGAATTCTTTATCCAAATTTTACAGTGTAGAAGAAAACATTAATACTCTCTTACCAATTGTTCAAGGTTGTTCTAAAATTTCACTTAGAATTTTAGACTGGTTTGTCACTAACTATTGTAAAAAACATAATATTATCATTCAAAATGAAGACAAAAAAATTATCGTTCATTTAGATTATAAAAATCAATTGAAAGCTTATAGTAAAAAACAATTTGACCCATTTTGTCGTCGTTCAAGAATAAATTTCATTTATGGTGAAGGTGATGAATTATTAACTACTGTCGGTCAATTAAATTTCTTTAGATGGACTATAGAAAATCAATTAATAGATTATATTGAAGAAAATTTAGAAGATATTGAAATTGATATGAACTCCAGTATTAAAAGTAATAAATTAAATAATGATACTGAGCTTCAAAAAGGTAAAAGACGTAGAAAGAGACAAGAATTATCTATTTCTGCTTCTAAAAGTGTCAGTAAACATAATGTTAAAATAATGGTTGAGTTTTCTTAAGAACAAATTTCTTTTTGAATTAAATATTCTCCTACGTTGGTTTTAATATTTCCATAAATTTTAGATAAAACAATATATTCTAAAATTTGTGTATAAAGTTTTTCTTTTTTACTTTGAAGATATAAAAATGCATTTTCTTTAGTAAAAGGTTTTTCTTCATATTTTTCAAAATTTTTCTCTAAATCCGTCCAAACTACCGCCTCATAACCCTTCTCTCTTAAAAAATCCTTTATTACTTCTTCCTGATATCCACTTAAATTTTTTGAACGTTTTTTACTTTGATTTAAAGATAAATAACCAATATGATTTTTAGTTGTTTTTTCACGTAATTTTAAGGCCATAATCGCTAAGTTTAAATCCCGATATCCTGTTGTTGCATAATAAACATTATTAAGATTTCCATTTTCTTGGTCAATCACCAAAGTTAACCTTCCTTTACCATTATCAGAAATTCTTGAAAAATTTAATGGTAATTTAAAATTAGTTTTCTTCCAATCCTCTTTTAGTTTTAATCCCTTTGAATTCCACAATAAAGAACCCCACGCTAAATAAATAATTTTCATTAAATTATTTATATATTTTAATTGAATGGTAATTGGTCAAAATAAACTGTATATTTACTATTTGCGGTTTTAATATTTAGACAATGACCCCTTAAATCCCCATCTTTAATTTGTGATGCACTAATAATTTCTTCCTCTGTTACCTTATCCACAAATAAACTATACCCAAAACTCGCAAAATATTGCTCAACTCTCTCAAAATCTTCTTTCTCTAACTCATCTAAATTTACAACATTATTACTATCACCATATAAATACCTCATGACTTTAGTAAAAATCTCAACTAAGATTTTAAAGGCATTTTCAGTATTACCCTCTTCTGTCATTATTTCTAATTGAATAGACCTTGGTTCCTGTGGTCTCGCACTCACCAAACTATCAATAAAATCATCCAAACATCCTTCTTTTTCTATAGGTTCTTTATAAGACATTAAGAAATATTATAAAATATTTTCTTGATTTAGACGAATAATAATCTATAATAAATTATGACTCAAGATTTTAAAGACCCTTCTGTCGCTTTTTGGCAACCTTTCCAATCTGGTATGGGTGAATGTTATCCTATTTATCCCTGGAACTACTATAACACCAAAGTTCAATACGCTGGTGGTAAAAAAACTAAAGGCAAGAAACCCGTGAAAAAACCCACTACCAAAAAAGGCGGTGCTTCTTATGCTAATGGAGTAGATTGCCCTGGTGTTAAAGATGTTCCTTTAGAATACCCTAAGAATTTTAAAGCTCTCATTCCTACCAACGCCTCTTCTCCCAAAGATTTAGAATATAACGGTTCCTTCTCCATGTGCCCTGATTCTGACTGGAAACAACAATTAACCGGTCAAGGTGTCCCTCATCAGTTTAGTGATAAACCTTCACCAGAATTTGTCAATAATAATTTAGGAATTGAATTTGCTACCCAAGCCGGCGGAAAAAAATCTAAAGGTAAACAAATGGATTCTAAAAAATCTACCCGCAAAACTAAAAAAGGCGGAAGTGACACCGGTGATATGAAAAATGGTGCTGAAACCTTTAATGGAAAACAAGAACAATTTGATAATAGTTCCGGTGCAGCCAATAACTACACCGGCGGTAAAAAACAAAAAGGCGGTATGACCCACTACCGCGGAGCCCCTAAAGCCGGTGAACCTTCCAACTTCGACTACGCTCAACCTTTCCACCCTGAATGGAAAGACGTCAGTGGTGGTGCTAAAAAGAAAACCACTAAAAAACCCGCTACTAAAAAACCTGCTACTAAAAAACCTGCTACTAAAAAACCTGCTACTAGAAGAACCACTAGAAAACAAAAAGGAGGTGATAATTACATGCCTAATTTAGCTGGTGCTCCTTTAGATGCTAATACTTCCATCAAAACCCCTGAAACTCACGGTTACCAATTCTTCCCTGGAAATGCCGGTGCTTTCACTCAATTAGAAGCAAATGACGGTGTTGTTCTCCATAACATGAAAACCTCCCCTAAATTAGGCAGTGGTCCTTTAGTCATCGGTGATGATTTCGGCGGTTCTCCTGGTAACAAAGGTGTTCAAACTAATATGGAAGCCAACCAAACTGGCGGTAAAAAGAAAGTAACTAAAAAACCTGCTACTAAAAAACCAGCTGCAAAAAAACCAACTACTAAAAAACCAGCTGCAAAAAAAAAAAGCTTGAAAGGAGGAGGAAGTGATTGGGCACTTTCCCAAAACTCTCGTGGTCCTGTTAATTATCCCAATCAAGACCCCGCCATGTTTAGAGCTTTCACTAAAACCGGTGAATATATCCCCAACAACATGTTAAAATATGCAGCCACACCCGTTTTATCTGGTTATCAACCTGATGAATTTGGTATTGCAGCTTATAATGAATATTGCGGTGGTAAAAAGAAAACCACTAAATCTAAAACTACCAAAGGTAAAACCACCAAAGGTAAGAGTAAAAAATAAATTTAAGTAAAATTGATTTTTTAAAGTTAATTTTATAAATTTTTTCAATCATTCATTCATTCAAAAGCACTCACTGGGAAGCCTCGCTGGCCTCAGAAGTCTCGGACTGGTTGTCATCCAACTCAGGAAACTCCTTCAGGAGAGCATCCAAGAACAGGAGCACCTGCTCCGGCACACCCTTGAGGACGCAGGAAGTCTCCTCCACACCGTCATCCTTAGTATAGGGTTTGACGTGGTAATAAACTCCCTCGACTTTCTGCTTCTTGCAGAAGTCCAGGACCTCCTTGAGGTTCCATCTATCGCTGGTCTTGCCCACAGTGGGTTTCGTGAGCTGGTTGCCCAGTTCCTTCTTGAGATGCCTGAAAGCAACGTCGTCCTGAGCCTGATTGACTCCATTAGGCACTGCCAAGATGAAGTTGATACCATTGGTAACCGGTTTGAACCACTCAATTTCCATCTTGGAGATAATGTAAGACACCACTGGAAAAGTGGATTTCAACATGTAGGTCTCTCTCAACCTCCAGAAGTGAGGGATGGGGTCCATTCCCCAGGAAATGAACTTAACGTCCCAGTTAAACAGGGCATTAGCTCGCTGGAAAGAGGCAAAGAAGTAGGCTCCCGAAGGAACGTAATGTTGCATCTTCCAGAGAAGAGTATTGAGGACACCTTGGTTGATGTCATCAACTTCTATCACATCAGACGTATTGTCCTGGATGTGGTTGAGCTGGCCTCTGACGAAGCCTGCACCGGGACCCCAAAGGGTCACGTTCTTGTCATCGTCGACATTGGAGCCGACAAAACCTTTGGTTGTCTTCTTGACAGCCTTGATCAACCCTTCTAGGTCTTTCTTGGACATCCATTCAGGAATGTCAGAGGCAGGAACCCTTGAAGCCAACAATACCGTTGGTTGCCTTCTGGACCGCCTTGAGCAATCCAATCAGGTCCTTCTTGGACATCCACGAGGGAATGACAGAGGAAGGAACCTTGATGTTCTTGTGAGAACCAAACTGGGTAGTCACGCGGAGAGTAGAAACGACGGGCATTGTAGTTTTTAGCAGGTGCTTAAGTTCAAACTCAGTAGAGTAGATAACAAATATCTAATTAAAAAAAATTAACCATCAATTTTTTTTAAAAAACATTAAAATGAGCATTATATCCATATGAGGATGTATCATTAGGTTTAGCTCCTCCACGATAAATAGGATAATATTCAGTATTAACTCCAGATTGTTCATTTTGAATTTCTATTTTCTTTTGAATATTTTCAACCATCTTTTGTAATAATTCCTGTAAAATATTTAAGGCGTCCTGATATTTACGATTAGTGGCTTTTGCACTAGGTAATGTGGTAATAATGGCCTGAAAATAATTTAAGGCCATATCACGTAAACCTAAAAAGTTCTCATATTGATTTCCACGATGATTAACTCCGGCTAATAATTCTTGATTAAGGATAATGAGGCCGTTAACAGCTTGTAAAGTTTTAACGTAATTAAGGTAACTATAAGTAATCAATTCGCGGTTGTTATAAAAAAAGTCAACCATAGCAGGATTTAAGTATAAAAATGATTTTTGCTTGAAATCACGGAAATTTAAATAATTATCATCATAAAAAACATTACCTTCTACTGGATAATAATTAGTATCACTTAATAAAATATCTAAAAATTTAGTTTTTTGTTGTTTGTCAATACTGTATGATTTAATATCATCGTATTTATAGGTATAATAAATATAAAAGGCAATACTTAAAACAATAACTCCAACTAAGGTTCCAGATTTAAGATCTTGACGGATAAACCAACCAAAGATAAAAAATAAGATAATACCGACTTTATAAAGGTCATTTTTACCAATAATATTAAATAAGGTAAAGTTACTAACATTATCAAATAGATTTTCAATATCTTTTTTTAAAAGGTCAGTATTATTGTTTAATAATTGTTTTCTAACTAAATTTTTTAAAATAATATTATCTTCCATTAATAATATTAAGTTTTTTGTTTATTTTAAGAAGTCGCAAAAATGAAATAACTGGCGATTGATAAAAAGATAAACATTATTCCCACATAAATAATTCTTTGATTTTTTGTTAAAATTACCATGTAATTTCTAAAATCCTTATTTTTAGTATTATCATAAATTAGTTCAGTCATTTCATTAATAATTTCTGTCCAAACTGTAAAAAAATTTTGAGCTAATTGTTTAATAGATAAATTATAAATTCTTTTATTAATCTTTTCATTCACTCTAATTTGATTTTCTAAAGTTGTTCCTTCATAAAGTTTTTTATAAGACTCCGCTAATTTATAATTTTGAAAATCTGATAAAGTATAAGTCGTTGCAGTTTCTAAAATGTTTTTCTTGACCATTTCTCTCTTTTATATTTTATTTCGTTATATTTATTAAAATTATTTATTTAGAAAGTTATGTCTTCTGCTTTTGAACAAGCTGCTAATGATGTTAAAAATTTATCTTCCAAACCTCACGATGAAGAACTTCTTAAAGTTTACGCTCTTTATAAACAAGCAACTATAGGTGATAATACTACTGCTCAACCTGGATTTTTAGATTTTAAAGGTAAAGCTAAATGGAATGCTTGGAATGAATTAAAAGGCACTTCTAAACAAAAAGCTGAAAGTGATTATGTTGATTACGTCAATTTTTTAAAGTCTAAATATTAAATTTTAATTGGTTAAATTAAAATTTAAAAATCAAATTGTTCCATTCTTCCTGCTCTGCCTTGAGCATCAGCTCCTAATCCAGCTCCTCCTAAAACTCCTGCATTTGCATAAAGACCTAATCCTCCCATTCCACCAGCACCTCCTCTTACTCCTGCTAAACCAACTGCAAAAAGGATAATGAAGAAAACTACAAAAATCCAAAAAATAAACCATCCTCCATAACTATTGGAATTACTCATAATTTATCCTATAAAAAAATTTAAAGGAAATTCTCTTGTGTCTTCATCATTCCTGAATTCATCATCCCATTTCCTAACCTAGCACCCGCATCCGCTCCTAATCCCGCCCCTCCTAAAATACCTGCATTAGCATAAAATCCTAATCCACCTCTTCCACCTGCTCCTCCTCTCACTCCCGCTAAACCAACAACAAATAAAATTATAAAGAATAACACAAACAACCAAAAAATAAACGTTCCGCCTCCTACACTATTAGTCATAAATTATTTATAGATAATTTTTTTTCCTAAATCTTATTAAATTTAATATCATTCTCCACTAACATGATATCTAAAACCTCATTAATATTATCTACCATTATCACCTCTATCCANTCCTCNGGTTCATTATTATCCTTCCTCCTCTTCATTATCTGCTTCACATCATCCTCATTCTCCATNGGAACNACNGCCTTTTTACATCCNGCNTTCCATCCTCCCTCTAACTTACTATCTAAACCTCCAATCTGCATGACCTTACCNGATAAACAACCCTCTCCTGTAATACAAATATCATTACGAACAGGTATTCCACAAAGTCTTGAAATAATTCCAACCACAACCGTATTAGTAGCACTAGGTCCTGATTTGGGTGTTGATAAACTTGGAACATGAATATGTAATCCAAAAGTACCTGAACTTTCCATTTCTTCCTGAATTTCCTTCTTAATTTCCTTTGGTAATAAATTCCATGCTAATGTTTTAGCCACTAACATACTCTCCTTCATATCATCTCCTTGTGAACCAGTCAACTCTAAAGCTAATTTACGGTCACTTGGAGTTTTAGTTACCTGCACTAAAGTAATGCCTCCAACACCGGCAGTGGTAGCATATAAACCATTAACAATACCAACTTGAGGTTCTTTCGCAATCTTTTTAACTTGTACTTTAGGTTTATCACTAAATAATTCTTTAACGTAATCCACAGTTATTTCAAAGGGTAAAGTGACTTGTTCATCTAAAATGTTCTTAAGGTTAATTTCTCTAATGATTTCAAAAAGTTTTTCCCTTAATTTACGAACACCTGCTTCATAAGTGTAAGTTTCTACGATATATTCAATAGTTTCTTTGGAGAAAGTAATATCACCCTTTCTAAAACCAACTGTTTCTAAAATCTCTGGTAAAGCATAATCATTAACAATATGAACTTTGTCATTTAAGGTTAAGGCTTTCACATTAATTTCCGTTATCCTATCTCTTAAAATTCTATCGATAGCTCTAGGGTCATTATAACTGAAAACAAATAAAACCTTACTTAAATCAAATTTAATGCCCGCAAAATATTTATCCGTAAATTCATGGTTTTGACTCATATCAGTTAAATGCGTTAAAATTCCTATAATCTCCCTTCCATGTTCAGTGTTGGAAACCTTATCTACTTCATCAATATAAATAATAGGGTTCATACACTTGGTCTCCATCAAAATATCAACAATTCTTCCCCAAGTTGAACCTAAATAAGTATAACTATGACCTTCTAAAATTGCTCCATTACTGGAACCACCTAAAGGTAAGAAACCAAATGGACGAGGATTTCCTTCTTCATCAACTAAACATTTGGCCAAACCTTTTTTAGCAATGGTGGTTTTACCAGTTCCAGGAGGACCTTGGAAACCAAAAACAGTTCCATCCATCTTTCCATTCATCCACTGGGCTATCAATCTTTCTAATTGAGATTTGGTTTCATCATGTCCATGAACACATTCATTTAAGGTTTTACGAACATTCTCTAAATAATCTTTCTTTGATTTTTTATATTTAACCCAATCTTTCATTAAATTTAAAAATTTATCTTGAATAACTATTAAAACCTCCTCTTTCTCTTCACTCTCTTCTTCCTTTAATTCTTCCTCGCCAATTTTCTCTCCCTTCTCTAACATCTCTGTTAATGCCTTTATCTTCTCCATTTTCTCTAAAAAGGCTGAACTAGTTCTCTTTAATTTAACATCTCCTTCATTACTATCCTCCTCACTATTATTTTGTCCATGGTTTTTAATACTCTCAATAATGGTATCCATATTCTTTAAAAAGGCATCAATCGTACTTTCCGTACAATTATTATCAAATATTAATAAATGATTTAATAACTTCTCTCTCGCATATTTCTCTAAATCACTATCGGGTTCAAAACCTTCTATCTTTTCCTTACTCTCACTAACATACCTCTTAATCTTCTCCATAAAATCATTCAAACCCGTTAAAACAGGTTCCCTTTTATATGTACCAAAAGGTATTTTTAATAATCCATCTAAATATTGTTGTGCTTTTGCACTACTTTCTCTGGTTCCTTTTACTTCTTTAAGTTTTTCTAGGGCTTTTGTTTTTATATTATCATTGGCTTTCATCATTGCAATACGTTTTTCATAAGGAATATCATCTTCAGTTAAACTTTGTAATTCCGCTACTTTCTTTTCAACATTCTTAAAGGCTATTCTAAATAATTTTTGAACTGTATAATGTAAACTTTTATAAATCTCTTCGGCCATAGGTTGTGGTTTTAATAACTCACTTGTATTACAAATCATATCATAAATAATATGCGCTAAAAATTGGTCTTCACTAACACTTAATAAAAATAAGGTTAATATATATCTTTGTTTTTCAATATTAGCTGTGATAAATTCTTTAACTAATAAGGATAATGGTTTTGAACGATATTTGATTAAATCTTTATTGGCATTTTCAATTAAATCACAAATCTCTTCTTCATTATTTAAAATAAAATCTCTTAATGATAATTGATTTAAAAATCCTTTAACAAAATCTTCTTCAATAGTTAAATTTTTTACTTTTTCTTCAACTTTCCTTAATTTATCTCCTAAGGTTCCACCATTACGAGTGATATTAAGAGGATCTTTTCTAAAATAACCACTGATTACCAAAAATTTAGAATAGATAGGAAAAAATATTTCAGCTCCTTCAATCTTTTCTAAAAATGATTTATTACTACCTGTAGTTTTAACTGCATAAGGTAATAATTCTAAATTTATTCCACTGATTTTACTTTTATCATTCTCTAAACTTGAACCAGTAGGTATAAAAAAATTATCATAAAAATCAATTAATTTATTATAAGCATCACTAAAGGTATCTCTTATTTCATATCCAAAATAAAGATTGATGATTTGAGATACTTTTAAAGTTCCACTTTCACTTGAAAAAATCTTTACCTTTTCTCTTAATTGATAAATTGAACCTAAAATTTCTTCACTATTATTATTATCTAAATATTCTATACTATAATTTTTATTAATACTTTTATATTCATTAAATAAATCATCCAACTTTTCCATCAAAACATTATATTTATCCTTCTTAAAAATTTTATTTTCAAAATTTAACTGAACGCTTGACATCAAATTATAAATTTCTAAATACCTTCTTCTTAATTCTAACCTTATCTTATTTAAAGCATAAAGGTTCAATTCCATCTTCGCATCTTGGGAGTTCATTATTTATAATACATTTAATATTTTTAAATTTAAAACTTTCTTGATTAAATAGATTATGAAAATTTATTTAATTTTAGCAACAACAACTAACGGAGGAATTGGTTATGATAACAAAATTCCTTGGAAAAATAAAACTGATTTAAAATATTTTTCTAAATTAACTAAAACTGGAAATAATGCAGTTATTTTTGGAAAAAATACCTATTTAAGTGTGAAAGAATTAAAGGATAGAGATATTTTTGTTTTAACAAAAGATAAATCTATTCCAAATTCTTTTGATAATCTCAATGAGATTTTAGAAAAATGTTCTAATTATGATAATGTTTGGATTGCCGGTGGTGCCCAACTTTATGATGATGTTTTAAAAAATTATTCTCATCTTTTAAATGGTATCTTTCATAATGTTATTTTAGAAGATGTTAAAACAGATGTTTCAGTTAAAGAAAAAATTAATATTTTAACTCCTTTCATCAAAGATTTAGAAAAAGATAATATTATTTTTAATATTTATCTTAAAAATCCTTTATCTAATGACCTATTAAATGTTATCCGAGAATTCATCCCTATCCCTAAAAATCAACTTGATATTGATTACTTAAATCTCATAAAAACTGTTTTAGAAGAAGGTGAATTAAGAGTATCCCGTAACGCTAAAACCATTTCTAAATTTAGTCATAAATTAGACATTGATTTATCTCAAGGTTTCCCTTTATTAACCACTAAAAAAGTTTTTTTCAAAGGTGTCTTAGAAGAACTCCTTTGGTTTATTCAAGGAAATACTAACAGCAAAGATTTAGAAGAAAAAGGCGTTAATATTTGGAAACTTAATACTACTAGAGAATTTTTAGATAACCTTAACCTTGATTATCAAGAAGGATTAGGTGGTCCTATCTACGGATGGCAATGGCGCCGGTTTGGTCAAAAATATCTCAATCAAGATGGTTTAAATCAAGGTTTTGACCAACTTGAATTCATCATCAATGAAATTAAAACTAATCCTTCCTCAAGAAGACTTTTTATGAGCGCCTGGAACCCTAATCAATTAAAAGATATGTGCTTACCTCCCTGTCATGTCTCATATCAATTTTATGTTAATAATAATAAACTTAGTTGTCAAATGTATCAAAGAAGTGCAGATATTTTCTTAGGATTACCTTTTAATATTGCCTCTACTGCTTTATTAACTCATATGATAGCTCATGTGACTGACTTAGGGGTTGGAAAAATACATTTATGTTTAGGAGATGCGCATGTTTATGAAGAACATTTAGAAGCAATTGAAAAACAAATTAAACGTGAAAGTTTACCACTTCCTACCTTAAGAATTATTAATGAAAGAAAAAATATTGAAGATTTTCAATACGAAGATTTCCAAATTGAAAATTATTTATCTCATCCCACCATTAAAGCTCCTATGATAGCTTAAAACCTTGAAAATAAATTATTAAATAAGATTACTAAAAAGATAGCTTCTATAAATGATAATGGACGATAACGCATCATATTGATATTATAACTTGATAATAATCTAGGTGCTACTATATTATAAGAAATTTGAACTAATAAAACCTTAATAAAAAATAATACTAAACTTACGCAAAATATAAATGCACTATTACTTCCCATAGAATTTAAACTTCCACCACTTTGATTATACATTTTGGGACCCCAACAAAAAAGCATGTTTTCAGACATTTTAGAGAACATTTATTTTATAAAGATTTTATTCTTATAAAATATATGAATTTTTGTTATAATTCAAACTACACTCAAAAACAAAATCAAGAAAGATGTCATTCCCTCAAAAATTACGGTTACTTATCTAACGGTCATGTCCTCCATAATGATATGCAAAACTGGAATGCTTGCGCCTCAAACATCAAAACCCAAAATTGTAATCCCCTTCATTTTCAGGGAATGGAACCCGCTAAACCTAAAGATATGGATCCCGTCCTTTATAATATCCTCAACGGATGTTGGTTATGCAATTATGAACAACAAGAATTTGATAATCAATATCTTT
>JGI10211J34971_10001685_pt1 | contig 18127 bp, 11 predicted proteins | sample Etolagsediment_FD_34971 | JGI IMG/M metagenome (IMG submission 34971) | reverse complement strand
AACAGGGCTCCCCTGCCATAGTACGGCTCAGCCAAAATTCAGCCCCCCGGCAGAGTATGAAAGTGTTTATTTTTTTATGTTTTCAAACTTGATCGGAAAGGCTTCAGCAAAATTCTCGCGATACAGATCATTATATTTGTCATAGAGGATCTTTGCCTGTGAGAATCGGTTCCTGCCCTTGTATTTCATGATCTGATACAGTACACCGTCAAAGTTCAGTGGATCCCAGGTCAGCAGTATACCGGCACACTCATCCCGTATCGCCTCACTGAGGTCCAGTGAAAGCATTTCTGTGAGAAGATCGATGACGTCCAGATTGATGCGGACCTGAAAATCATCCAGCCAGGGATAACTCTCAGAACCGAAAAAGGATCCCTTCGAAAGGATATCCAGAAGCTCCCTGACAATGATCTCATTTTTTGTGCTCATGCCCCGCAGAATGACAAACTGATGAAAATCGAAATGTATGGCCGGGTCAAAACTCAGGATATGCATACCCTTGTTCCTGTGCACATTGATCCACTCCGCTTCCTTCATTTTTTCTGTCACCTTGCTCAGAATAACTCCGTATCTGTTGCGGAGACTGCTTTTCTTAACCTCCGGCCACATGGTCTCAACCATCATACTCGGATTAATCCCCACAAGATTCCCGTTGAAATAGACCGGATTCACATTCGAATAGATGAAGAGAAGGGCTGCAAACTCCCTCTCCTGTGAGGTGAGACTGCTGATCAGATTATCTGAGTTGTGCATAATGACAAAATCACCGAAACAGCTGACCTCACGGCGGTTCATATCCTTCAGGCCGATCAGGTCGCTGTGCTGCCTGTCTGCCTGCTGCTTAGCAGGTCGCTCCGTCCCCTTTGAGGTTTTGTCCGTCCTCATTGAATCACTCCCTCTCCTCTGCGCAAAAGTATATAAAGCATCCTCTCGGATTTTTTTGGAATATAATCATCAAAAATTACTGACTTCATTACTATAGTATTACTATTTAATTAATTTCCAATTATTTCCTGTAATTTCTGAAGATATGAGTGGATTTATCGGCCTGTTTAGATTCTGTTACTGCAGTTTCGATAGAGTTTTCCATATTTAGATCATCGTCACATCTTTAACTGTGCAGGTGAATATAATGGCAATACAGAGGTGAGGAAAGGATAAAATTATGCTTGAATGCAGAGTGGATAGCTGACTTCGTCCGTTGTATGCACAGGAAGTATTTTGTAAATTCGGCCCGTGAAAGCAGAGACAGTGAGAGAAGACGATACAAGATATACCCGGAGGGTTGGCAGTCAATGACCATGGAGATAGATTTCGGCGGCGCTGCACCTGAAAAGCAGGTTTCCGAAAAGGGAGAAACGACCGCGGGGCAGCGTATGAAAGAGTCTGAGCCCGGCAGGGAAAGCGCGGGTACAAAGCAGACAAAGCTTCCTCAGAAGCAGGAGGCGGCGGCAGACCCGGCCAACTACAGTGAAGAGCATATCACCACACTCAGCAGTCTGGAGCATATCCGCCTGCGGTCGGGGATGTACATCGGGCGCCTCGGCAGCGGATCGGATCCGGATGACGGTATTTACGTCCTGATCAAGGAAGTGATCGACAACAGCATTGATGAATTCATCATGGGTTTCGGCAAGCGTGTGGACATGGATATCAGCGGCCGCAAGGTGATGATCCGCGACTACGGCAGGGGCATCCCCCTCGGCAAGGTCGTGGACTGTGTCTCCGTCATCAATACCGGCGCCAAGTACAATGATGCAGTCTTCAAATTCAGCGTGGGGCTCAACGGTGTAGGAACGAAGGCAGTGAACGCGCTTTCGTCTCATTTTCTCGTCCGTTCGCACAGGGACGGGGATTTCTATGAAGCCCGCTTTTCCAAGGGTCGACTGATCGAAGAGAAAAAGGGCAAAAGCGACAGGGAGAAGAACGGGACCTACGTCGAATTCATTCCCGATGAGGAGATCTTCGGAGAATACAGCTATAATTACGAGTTCATTGAGAAAAGGCTCTGGATCTACGCCTGTCTGAACAGGGGACTGCAGCTGCGCTTCAACGATCAGATCTTCAAAAGCCAGAACGGTCTCCATGATTTCCTTGAGAAGGACATCGAAGAGGATGCCCTCTACCCTATTATCTATTTCAAGGGTGAGGAACTGGAATACGCCTTCACACACACACAGGCCTACGGCGAAACCTATTTCTCATTTGTCAACGGGCAGTATACCAACAGCGGCGGGAGCCATCAGAGTGCCTTCCGCGAAGGAATCCTGAAGGGTGTCAACGAGTATTTCAAAAAGAATTTCAATTCTGCTGATGTCCGGGACGGCATCGCCGGTGCGGTGAGTGTCAAACTCATGGAACCCGTTTTTGAGAGTCAGACCAAGAATAAACTCGGCAACAACGATATCCGGGGCTGGATCGTCAATGATGTCAAGAACAGCCTGCAGGACTATCTGCACAAGAACCCGGATACGGCGGATGCCCTCGAGCACAAGATCGAACAGAACGAAAAGCTGCGCAAGGAGCTGACCTCTGTACAGAAGGAAGCCCGGGCAGCAGCAAAGAGGATCAGCATCAAGATCCCCAATCTCAAAGACTGCAAATATCATCTCGGAGACAAGAAGGAAGGTGATGAGAGCATGATCTTCATCACTGAAGGAGCCTCTGCCGCCGGCTCGATGGTGGGCAAGCGCAATGCCTTCACCCAGGCGATCTTCGCCCTGAAGGGCAAACCTCAGAATGTGCACGGACGGACCCGGGCTATGCTCTACAAGAACGCCGAGCTCTACAATCTGATGATGGCCCTCGGTGTGGAGGACAGCATCGACGGTCTGCGCTACGGCCGGGTTATCATCGCCACCGATGCCGATGTGGACGGCTTTCATATCCGCAATCTGCTGCTCACCTTTTTCCTGACCTATTTCGAGAAGCTGATCACAGACGGCCGTGTGTTTATGCTGGAAACCCCGCTCTTCCGGGTGAGAAACAAGAAGGAAACGATCTACTGCTACTCCGAAAAGGAGAAGAACCGGGCGGTGAAAGCCCTGACGGCAGCTGAGATCACTCGATTTAAAGGTTTGGGCGAGATCTCCCCCAGTGAATTCGGGCAGTTCATCGGAGATGATATGCGCCTGATCCGGGTCGGTATCGACGAACTGCATACGGTACCCAGAACTCTTGAATTCTACATGGGCAAAAACACCCCCGAACGCCGGGATTATATCATGGACAACCTGATCTGACGCAGTCGCGACAGGAGTTGAGACTGCAGCAGTAAAAAGGCAGTATTTTTAGGGAGACACTGACGATAAATGGGCTATCTGAACAAACTATTCAGCGGAAATTTCCTTGAATACGCCTCCTACGTGATCAAGGACCGGGCGATACCGGACATTGAGGACGGTATGAAACCGGTGCAGAGGCGAATCCTGCACACCCTCTTTGAAAGTGACGACGGTAAATTCCACAAAGTGGCGAATGTTGTGGGTTCTGCAATGAAATTCCACCCACACGGGGATCAGAGCATCTACGCGGCGCTGGTGAATCTAGCCAACAAGGAGCTGTTCATCGACCGGCAGGGAAATTTCGGCAATCTCTACACCGGGGATGAGGCCTCGGCTGCCCGGTATATCGAGTGCAGGCTCACTCAGATGGCTCGGGAAACGCTGTTTTTCCCGGAGATCACTGAATATGTTCCCAGTTATGACGGACGGAACAGTGAACCGGTGCGGCTGCCGGCGAAACTGCCGGTGCTCCTGGCCATGGGGGCTGAAGGTATTGCCGTGGGTATGGCCACAAAGATCCTGCCCCATAATCTGGTGGAGGTGCTGAAGGCCGAGATTGCTGTGCTGAAGGATGAACCCTTTCAGCTCTTTCCGGATTTCATCACCGGCGGGGACATGGATGTTTCGGAATATGAGGATGGAAACGGTCGGGTGCTGCTGAGGGCGGCGATTGACACCAAAGACCCGAAAAAGGTTGTGATCCGGGAGCTGCCCTACGGACAGACCACGGACAGCCTGATCGCCACCATCGAGAATGCGGCCCGGAAGAATAAGTTCAAAATCGCCTCGATCAACGATTATACCACCGAGAATGTGGAGATTGAGATCGCCCTGCCCCGCGGTGTGCACAGTGATGATATTCTGGACCCGCTCTTTGCCTTCACAGACTGTGAGACCAGCATCAGTGTGAATCTGCTGGCCATCGTGGAAAACAGGCCCCGGATCATGACGGTGACGGAGGTCGTGGAGTACAATGCACGGCGCCTGACGGAGATCCTGAAGCTGGAGCTTGAATTTGAGATGGGTGAGCTGGAGCAGAAGCTTCATATCAAGACCCTGGAGCAGATCTTCATCGAAAAGCGCATTTATAAGAATATTGAGGAACAGAAAACACGGACCGGCGTCCTTGACAGCGTGATGGAAGGATTCATTCCCTATCTGGATACGATCAAGAGGGAGATCAGCCAGGATGATATCGAACATCTTCTGAAGATTCCCATCCGCCGAATTTCGCTCTATGATATCAACAAGGCGAAAAAGGATATGGAGGAGATCCGGAAGCGTCTCAAGGAGATACGGCATCACCTGCGCTACCTGATCGAATACACCATCGATTATATCAACGCCCTGATACAGAAGTACGGCCATCTCTATCCCAGGAGGACACGGATCGCCGATTTCAACAAAGTGGATGTGCGGGAAGCGGCCATCAGAGACCTGAAGCTCCGCTACGACAGCAATGAAGGCTATCTTGGAACCGATGTGAAGACCGGCGACCCCGTGCTGGAGGTCAGTCCCTATGACCGCATCCTCATCATGCGGAAGGACGGCAGCTATTTTGTGACGGATGTTCCCGAGAAACTCTTTGTGGACAAAGGCATGGCCTTCTGCGGTTTCATCGAGAAACAGAGAATTTACACCATGATCTACCGTCAGAAAGACAGCGCTTATCCCTATATCAAACGCTTCCATATTGACAAATTCATTCTTAATAAAGAGTATAAACCTCTTGCAGAAGGGGATACTCTGCTGCGGCTGCTGACCGAGCCTGAACAGGCGTTCATGCTGCGATACAAGCCCAAACCGAGGATGAAGCAGCTGGAAGAGGAATTCAGTATACAGGATTTTGCCGTGCGCGGCGCCGGAGCCGGAGGTATCAGACTGTCCAAGAAGGAAATACGCAGTCTCCGAATGGTCTGAACAGACACTCAGGGTTCAAACCCGGGGCCGGATCTTATTCATATAGCAGAGTAATGTGAGTAGGCCAATGCTCATGGGCCCGTCGTGGGGGCAGTTTAGGCGATCGCCAGTTCTTTCTGCAGGGCCCGGATAATAAAGAAGCGCCTGTCAGTTGGAAGGAAACCGCCGAAATTGATGTATTTTCCGCTGTCCGTTTCAGCCCGGATCACATACCCGCCCTGCCCGGGACCGCTTTTGCCGTTGGAGACGGAGACAAGGGAGCGGATCTCATGGCGACCGAGCGTAAATCTCTTCCCGATGCGGGCAATCCCGCTGAAAATGCGAACGCTGTTGCCGCTGATATGGATTTTTACGTGACCGCCCAGGGTCATGAAGGTAAAATACCAGAAAATGGCGCTGCCCAGAAGAAAGGGGATGCCGAAAATGGACAGGAGCAGATCGAATTCGCCCCGAATGATCTGTGAACCGTAGAGTCCGCCCAGGCTTCCGCCGGACCAGACAAGCATGAAGGGAATGAGGAAAAATGCGATCGGCTGACGGGTCGAGGCAGTGATCACGGTCTCGCTTCCCTGCCTGTGGATCCTGCAGCCCTTGGGGGGATTGTTCAGATCCACAGCTGCAATGCTCTCAATCTGACTTCCCCTGTCCTTGCCCAGATGACTTTCGAAAAACCTTTCACTGAAAACAAATACATGAAGACAGTTTAAACATTTGGCCAAATCGGTTTTTACGTTCACATCCTCTCCCCGAATGCCGGTTCCGCATTCGGGACAGCGCATGTTCAGAGAGAAATCACCCGTCATGCTTCAGCCGCTCTTTTATGAGTCCGTGGATTTCGCAGGAAAGATGTTCAATAGCAGGTGGTAGATCCTGCAGCCTACACAGTAGTCGAAGGCCCATTCCAGGCCCATGAAAAGGAGCATAAGCAGACTCAGGGCCATTGAAAGGACAGGAGCTGCCTCGAAGATCTCAAGTCCGAGTATGAGCAGCAGCATTGTACCGCCGACCCGCAGAGCAAAACGCTTCGGTGCAAATACGGTCATCCTGCTCTTCAGACCCAGCAGCTGCCTCAGTCGAACCGCCGTGAAGGACAGAGGACTGTACTGCATGTTCACATTCTTCACCAGGAAATCCGCACTCAGCAGCAGTAAGAACAGGACACTCCCGCTGCTCAGGTAGGCCAGCATCAGCAGCGAACTCAAAAATGCCCCCAGTCGCATACTGCAGGCGTCGATCCTGACTTCATCTATTGGACAATATGTATTCTGATTCATTTTCTCTCCGTTTTCATGACATAAAATTAAACTCTTTCCATTAACATGACAAGTGTTATCATATTTATATAAATGCTTTAGACAAGATAATTCGCAGTGTTTTTTTCCCGCATCCATTATTGTTTTACGATGCTGAATATCTTAATTTCGAAGCAATGGAACGTCACTGAGAACATGCTTTACCCAATTCTGAAAGGTTATGTCATGAAATTGTATATATTGAGAGCAGCATCCCTTCTCCTCCCGGCTGTCCTGATCCTGCTGCCCGGCTGCCGTCGGACGGCAGACATGCGGGCTGTGGAATTTATGGACCATTCCCTGACACTGCGGATCGATCCTGCAGCCCACAGTGCAGAGATCTCAGACAGCGGATCNGTGAACCTGAACGGTGAGCTTCACGCTTTCCTGCTGAAGGAGAATGCTGAAATCAAAGCCTTCAGGATCGGGGACAGGGATATTGAGCTGCATCTCTTTGATCCTGACGCGGAGGACTCTGCAGAGGCCTTTGCCGCGCTTCCTGCTGAGCTGCGCGGGCAGGAGGCAGATATCTACGTCTTTCGTCATCGATCCGCAGCAGATCTGCCCTTCAGTCTATCCTACAAAGCTGAATTTTTCGAGGATGTTGAGAACACGTCTTTCAGCAATCGCAGGGTCGGACGTGAGATTCGGGGGACGATACTGCAGCGCGGAGCCTACCTCTCNCCTGCCTCGGCCTATTATCCCCAGGGCAGCGGNNAAATGCTGAATTTTGCCCTTACGGCAGTTATTCCGGCTGAGTGGGAAAGCATTGCCGACGGCAACCGGACGAGTTCGCGAAGGGATGGAGAACATAAGATACAGAGCTGGCTCAACCCTTACCGCAATGACGGTCTGATGTTCATGGCAGCCCCCTACGTCACAAAGAGCAGCATGGTCGGCGATGTGGAAGTTGCCTGCTACTTCTTCGAAGAGGACACGAATCTCTTCTCCAGCTATCTCCCTGCAACAGCCCGTTACGTCGAAATGTACTCGGAGATGATCGGTCCCTACCCCTATGAACGCTTCACGGTGGCGGAGAATTTCTTTCCCACCGGTTACGGCATGCCTGCCTGGACCCTTCTCGGACAGCAGGTCATCCGCCTGCCCTTTATTGTCATGACAAGCCTCGGTCATGAAGTTCTGCACAACTGGTGGGGCAATTCGGTCTATGTGGACTACGAACGGGGCAACTGGTGTGAAGGATTGACGGTTTACGGTGCAGATTACCTCTATAAAAATATGCGTTCAGCTGAAGAGGCTCAGAAATACAGAAAAGATATTCTCAAGGATTATGCAGGCTATGTCAACGCTGACAATGACTTTCCGATCCGGAATTTTGTTTCCCGCCATGACAATGCCAGTCGGACCGTGGGCTATAATAAGACCATGATGGTCTACAAGATGATTGAGGATAGGATAGGTTCTGAGGCCTTTGCCCGCTCCATGCGCACGCTCTACAGCCGTCATATTGAAGAGCAGATCTCCTTTGAGGAACTGCTGACGGTCTTCGAGGATGAAAGCGGACTGGATCTTTCGTTTGTGATCCCTCAGTGGATCGATGCCGCCGGAGCGGCCCGCCTTGATTTCCAGGTCCTCGAGCTCAGCTCACAGGATCCCGGGATGCAGACAAAGCTGCGCATTCAGCAGGAAAGCGAATTTCCCTACGACCTGAGAGTTCCCCTTCGCTTCCGAGCTGATGATGCCGTCCTGGATACAGCAGTATATATCAGGGCAGAAACGACGGATCTGGATTTCACTCTGCCGCGCAAATATACACAGGTCGAGCTCGATCCCGATTACTCACTGTTCCGGACGCTCTATCCCGATGAGATGGAACCGGTACTGTCCGCTGTTCTGGGCTCCTCAGAAATCCATTTTTTCAGTTTTGACCCGAGCATAGAGGAGGCAGTACAGTCCTTTGCAGACAATATGATGGAGGAAAGAGTCACCCTCAATCCCGACGGGACACAGTCCTCATCGGAGAACACCCTGGTCTACTTCAATCCTGAGCATCTCTGTGACTATCTCGGTGAGCATGTTGTACTCAACGCTGAAGAGATCAGGGTCAACGGTGTGAGTTATCCCGCAGCGGGGCACAGCTTTATTCTCAGCGGCTATGAAAACGGCAGCCGCAACCGGAATCTCACGGTGCTGAGCAGCGATGCCGCATCTCTGCCCAGGATCGGTGACCTGATGGAGCACTACGGGAAATATTCCTACCTCGTTTTCAAGGGCCCGCGCAATGTCGGAAAGGGACAGTGGCCTGTCCATGCCGAAAGCCTGACCCGGGAACTCAATCTTTAGTTAGCCCGGATCTGCGGGGTTCACATTTAACAGACGGGGAATCCTGAGACCTGATACCGCTCAAATCCTCTTCCAAACAGAGAAAATGACCTGGAGTTGTCAATGAAGCAGAATGCACAACGGATATACATCATCGTCCTGGCCGCCCTGATCTCAGTCGGTCTATTCGTTTCCTGTTCGGGCCCGGGAAAATCACAGAATACAGGGGCGGCGGAAACCGTTCAGACCCTTCCTGAGCCACGGACTGCGGACAGCACCCGCATCCTGCATCACCTGCGTTACCTGGCAGATGATGCGAGAAAAGGACGCTTCCCCGGATCAGCTGAAGATCAGGAAGTACAGGCTTATATTGCTGAGCATTTCAGACATTGGGGACTTCAGCCCATACAGCAGGACGGCTGGTTTCAGACCTTTCCGGTGACCATAGGCGTTGAGAGCGGTGAGAACAACCATCTGAGCATCAATGACCGTAAGCTGGAGCTCCGTGAAGACTGGGCACCCTTTGGTTTTTCAGGGATCGGGGGCATCGAGGCAGGGGCTGCCTTTGCCGGCTACGGACTCACACTGAGCGGCGGGGAATGGGATGACTACAATGGCCTGGATGCCGAAGGGAAGGTTCTGATCATCCTAAAGGGAAGACCTCAACTGGGTGACAGCCTCGAACAGCTGGCTTCCGAACCGCTTCAGAAAAAAGTGATGAGAGCCAGAGATAAAGGGGCAGCGGCTGTTATTTTTACCGATCCCGGAGATTCCGCACTGCCGGACCTGAAATTCAATCAGCGTCTGGGAGTCGCCGGCATTCCTGCGCTGTCTGTCCCCTTCAGCACCCTGAACAGCATGCTGAGTTATGCGGACGGAAGGGATCTGAAGGCATTGCACACAGGAATGGGGCATGCGGGAAGAAGTTTAGCCCGCGACCTGCCTGGAAACCGGATTGCCATGCAGCTTGATCTTAAAAAAATTGAAGCTGTGACTGCCAATGTCGTTGCCATGATTCCAGGTTCAGACCCTCAGTATTCTGATGAAACAATCATTCTCGGTGCTCACTTTGATCATCTCGGCATGGGCGGGCGGGGGACTGCAAGTATATTTCCGGATTCCGTGGCGGTTCATAACGGGGCAGATGACAACGGCAGCGGCACAGCGGGTCTTCTGGAACTTGCACGGATTCTGAATGACCCCGGCAGCAGACCCCGCAGAACGCTGATATTCATCGCTTTCGCAGCAGAGGAAATGGGAGTGCTCGGGAGTTCATACTACACTGCCAATCCCCTTCTGCCTCTGGAAAAGACGTCCGTCATGGTCAATATGGACATGGTGGGCCGGCTTCGGGAGAACAGACTGACCGTTTTCGGCTCATACTCATCTCCACAGCTTCCGAAGGCACTTGAGGGACTTAATCATCGTCATCGCTTCGATCTGACGCTGAACAATGACGGTGTCGGCGCTTCAGACCATGGACCCTTCTATTATAAAGATATCCCATCCGTCTTTTTCTTCACCGGCACACATGCTGAATACCACAGTCCAGCAGATGACTGGGATCTGATCAATGCCGGAGGCGAGGCTCAGGTCCTTAACTTCATAAGGGACCTTGTCCGCTGGGTTGACAGCCTGGATGAAGCCCTGCCCTTTCAGAAAGTGAAGGAATCCGCTCCGGCCGGCGGAGGACGCACGAACATGAAAATCAAGCTGGGAATCACACCGGATTTCAGCAGGCAGGTGAAAGGTATGGCCATTCAGGCCGTTTCACCGGGGCATAACGCAGATCTTGCCGGCATGCAGGCGGGAGATATTCTGGTCGCTGTGGACGGCCGTGAGATCGCCGGGATCAGGGAATATATGTACCGGATGCAGGATCTGGAAGCCGGCCGCAAAACTGTTTTCACCGTCCTCAGGGAGGGGCAGCTTCTGAATCTGGAATGTATCCTGAAATAAATGGAATGAAATGATGCTTACACACAGTTACTGCCATAGCTGCATATTCGCTTCGTCCCATCGGGGGATGACACTGACAGCTGTTATTCTGCAGCTCTTTCTTATGATCAGCCCTCTTTCAGCAGCCGGGGGGAAACTCGCCGGTCATGTTACGGATTCAGACGGAATACCGCTGGCAGGCGCAAATATCGTCATTCTGGATACTGATTACGGCACAGCNAGTGATGAGGACGGCAGATATTTCATTCTCAATATTCCACCGGGCAGCTATTCGGTGCGTTTNATGATGATCGGTTATCAGTCGGAGATCCTGACGGATCTGCTGATAAAGACCGATCTCACTGCTTCTGTGGACGTTGCTCTGCAGCAGACGGTCCTGGAAAGCGACGAAGCCGTCATCGTCACTGCGGAACGGCCGCTGATACAGAAGGATGCGACAAGCAGGATACAGATCGTCTCTTCCGATGAGATAACAAATCTCCCTGTCAGGAATGTCAATGATATTCTGGCGGCCCAGGCCGGGTTCACCACCGACGGGAACAATGAGATACACGTTCGAGGCGGCCGCAGCGATGAAATCAGGTATATGGTGGACGGAGTTTTTGTGGAAGATCTGAACGGCTCCACCTTTGATGCTGTCATAAACTCCAACAGTATCAGTGAAATGAGCATCATCAGCGGTACATTCAATGCGGAATACGGTCAGGCCATGAGCAGCATCGTGAACATTGTCACCCGGGACGGTGACGATCAGTTCCGAGGGAAGCTGGAGCTGAGCAGCGAGTCTATCATGGAAAGCATCTACCACAGCTCAGGAGCTTTTTCAGCCGTGGATGACAGTCGTTACCGCTATCTGGACCTGGGAGAGGAACTTCAGCAGCGCATAGCAGATACTCCCGGAGACTACTACCCCTCCCCTGCACTGCCCCTGCTTTCCAATCCCATGGAGGGACGTCTGAGTATGGATCTGAGCGGTCCTGTTCCCCTGACGAAGACCTATTTCTACCTGACCCTGCTGAGCAGTGATTATGACAGTCATCTCCCGCATGGAGCCGATATCCGGAACAGCAGCGGCCTGAAACTCACACGTAATTTCGGTAAACGGCTCAAAATGCGCCTCAATCTTCAGAGTTCTTCTGTCCTGACACAGCCCTATGTTCACGCATGGAAATATATTCCCCTGAACAATACCCACAGCTACAGCGTGACAGACCGGCTGACACTACAGGCTTCCCACAGTCTGAGCCCTGCCACCTATTACAGTGCGTCATGGTCCTTCAGCAGCAGCCGTTCCAAAACCGGAACCCGCGGCAAAGAACCGGAAGATCTGGTCAAACCTGAGAAGGTGGAAGCTTTCTCCTTTTATGACAGGGGTGACAATGGGAACTACAGTGACCTGCGCAGCGATGTTCAAAGTTTCAAGTTTGACCTCAGCAGCCAGGTGCATGCAGCCCATCTCCTGCGCAGCGGTCTGACAGTGGATCTGGCCGATCTGGATTACCTCAGGATTCAGGAACCCTGGGACGGAGGAACGAATTTCCGCGATGACAGCACCTTCCACCCTGTCGAATTGTCCTTCTATATTCAGGATAAGATCGAATTCGACTTCCTTATCATCAATCTCGGGCTCCGTTATGACCGCCTGCAGCCCAATGCATCCATGTGGCAGGATGTGACCCGTTTCGTGGTCATTGACAGCAGCGGAGCCCTGCTCCCGGCACCGGTGGAAGAGGCCCCTGCAAACAGTCAGTGGAGCCCCCGTCTGGGGCTTGCCTATCCGGTGACTGACAGAACCGTCTTTCATTTCAGTTTCGGCCATTTCCTGCAGAATCCCTCCTTCAGCAGTCTGTACTACAATGCCGCCCGGGATCTCAGTTCAGCCCTGCCCCTGGTCGGTAATCCGAAAATAAAGGCACAGCGGACCATCAGTTTCGAGACCGGTCTGAAACAGGAGCTGACGCCGCGTTCAGTGATGGAACTGAGTGCATGGATGAAGGATATCCGCGATCTTCTCTCCACTCAGCAGATACGCTACCTGAGTTCTCAGTATATTCTCTATACTAATACGGACTATGCCAGTGTCAAGGGTTTTGACATCAGTTACCGCAGGAACGGCAGGAGTTACAGCACCACGGTGAACTACAGTTATTCCATGGCCAAGGGAAACAACAGCAGTCCCCTGGCAGGTTATTTCAATGCCTATGAGCTGGAGGAGGTCCCTCATGAGGAGTACTTTCTCAGTTTTGACCGACGCCATGACATATCCTTTTCCCTTAGCTGGCAGCTGCCTTCACCCTCCGGCAGGCTTCTGAAGGCACTGGTCGGTGACCTGTCTCTGAATATCCTTCACAACAGCGCCAGCGGCCTGCCCTACACCCCTTATACAGAGGTTGGGGCCCGTACGGAACCCAACAGCGCCCGCATGCCCTGGACCCACACAAGCGATCTGAGGCTGAAAAGAGAATTCCGGGCAGGACCCATGTCCCTTGCAGCCTATCTTGACATCAGCAATCTTTTTAACAGCCGAAATGTTCTCTATGTCTACAGCAGGACCGGAGATCCCTTCGATGACGGATTCACCGGTGTCGGATCCTCTGCCGACGGTGACTATAATCCGGCGCATCTCGGTGCACCCAGAGAGATACAAATCGGAACCTACATATCCTGGTGAGTAAACTATGAGAATGCCAAGAGTTAAAACTGATCTTTATCTGTCCAGGAGCGGACGGCAGCATCTGAACAGCCACTCTCCTGTCACCGGCTTGTCCCGACCTCCTGCCGGTCTGCGGCTGCTGCTCAGTCTGGCAGCTGTGCTCATGCTGCTCCCGCCGCTGTTCGGACAGCCTGATACAGACATGTTGAAGCATATTTATCCTTACATGGACAGGGAAGTTCAGGGAGATCTGAACAGGATATCCGGAATCAATGACAAGGCCGTCGGCGTTCTGGACAAGGGACAGCTGGCTGTGAATACATCGAATTTCGGGGAACTGGCAAATTTTCTCGTGTGGTTCACAAACGCCGGTCACTGGCCCCGGACAGCAGACGGATCGAGGCAGTATTTTTTCGGTCTCGGTCTTCTGGTGGGCATATCCGAGGAGAATGTCATCGAGACAAGCACACAGTTCATGACCAAGCTGCAGGACTGGGTCCCTCCCGACGGTGTTCAGGGCCGGGAATTCAGCGGTGACGTGAGAGCAGCAAGTGACGACACGCCCTTCATGGCCACCAGTGATTTCCCGGATACCTGGCCTGCAGGTTTCTGGGACGGTGGAAGCTGGATGGAGGACGGCGGCAGACACTGGCCGGGCCGCTTCCGCATTAACACGGCACATCCCGGTTATCCGGCTGTCCTTGAAGAGGTTGAGGGTGAATTCGCTTCGGACCGGGATATTTACTGCAGCTACAGTGATGATCTGAATCCAAAGGGATCTGCAGGCATTCTTGTCGAACAGACCGGCTACAGTTATGGAAGAAATTATGCTGAAGACATCATTTTCTTCCATCTAAGGATCAGCAATACATCCCCCGCCGACCATGATTCTGTCTATATCGGTTTATACAGCCGCTTCAGACCCGATTACGACAACCGAGACTATCTGGATTTCATAGACAGGGACGGTGACGGTAAAAAAGACCTGCAGATCATATATGACGTAAATAACAGAGCCAACATGAACTGGCAGTCCACGGAAGCCCGGGATCCCCTGGGCATGGTCGGGCTGCGGATCTATGACACTCCTTTTGACATGGGCATCACTGATTTTCATCACTTCCCTAACAGTATCCGCCCCATCAATGACGAACAGTTCTGGGCAATCATGAGCAGCGACCGCAACAGTTCTGCCTTTGACAGCGACACGACACTTCAGCTCTACTTTCACGGACAGGACAGACGGATAGACGACTGCTCCCCTGACAGTCTGAATTCCTATTATCCCCCGGTCTATCTCGCTGATGCAGATGAGGATATCCCCGGCGATGCGATCAACAGCATTCTGAGTGTGGGGCCTTTCACCCTTGCAGCAGATTCCTCAGTCGAACTGAGTTTTGCACTGATCATGGGTGATGCGGGATCCACACCCTATCGGCCGGATTTTTCCGATCTCCTGCGAAACGTGGATCAGGCGGATGAGATGGCGGAAAATATGTTTCAGGGACCTGTTCCCCCACCGGCCCCTGTTCTCCACGCTGTTGAGGAAGAAGGTGCAGTCACCCTCTACTGGGCAGCGGATCCTTCGGAAACCCGGGCAGATCCAAGTCTCAGGAAAATCGATTTCGAGGGCTATAAGATCTACCGTTCCGAGGACAGAGGCATGACCTGGGGCAAAGCCGTTACCGACGCCTACGGGCAGACAAGCGGCTATGTTCCGCTGGCAATTTTTGACAGAATCAACGGTATCACAGGAGAAGACCCGGTATTCAGACAGCTGTTGGGAGAGGACAGCGGCATACGGCACAGTTATCGGGATGAAAATCTCATCAACGGCCGGGAATACTGGTACTGCGTCACAGCCTACGACAGTGGAAACCAGGATCCGGACTCTCTGCTTCAAAGTTACATGGTACCCATTGGAACGAGCCTCCTCGAATCACATACCGTATCGGCCATCCCGGGCGCACGGGTGAGCAATTATATCCCGGGAGAGGTTCCGAGCGGCGATCTGACACCCCGGACAGGAAGCAGTTCGGCCCATGTCCGCCTTGAACTGCTGGATCCCGATCTGATCACTGGCCACAGCTACGAGTTCAGCTTCAATGACGGGAACCCGGTGACATTCAATCTCTACGATCTGGACAGCGGTGACAGCCTTCTGGTCAGACAGGGGCTCAGTGATGAAAGTGAGGATAATATCACGGCCGTCCACGGTTTCCGTCCGGTCATAATTGACACGAGTTCACAGCCTCTGAGTTCACAGGTGAGTTATGTCTTCCAGACCCAGGCCGGCAGCCTCACAGCCAACAGCGCCAATACACTTTCAGGCGTCAAGGTCGTGCCTGATCCCTATTTTGTCAGTAACACCTATGAAAGCAGTGAATACGGGAAAAAGCTGAAATTCAACCATCTTCCTGACCGCTGCAGTATCCGCATATTCACCCTGAGCGGGGACTATGTGGACAGTTTTGAGCACGACAGCAACCGGGGATACAGTTTCTGGGACATGAGAACAAAGAATGACCAGTTCCTCGCCCCGGGGATTTATCTATACCATATAGAAACACCTGACGGACAGAGCACGGCGGGTCGTTTTCTGGTGATACGTTAGCAGCAGGAGGACCATTGAATACACGATCATCAAGCCGCTTTCCCCTTCAGCCTGCCTCAGTAAGGCGCGGGTCCCGGTCCTTTATCAGAGGCAGAGCCAAGACAGGGCTCAGGCTCCTGTTCACGCTGTTCTTTCTTACATACCTGCCCCTGCAGGCAGACAGTTTTGACCGTGTTGGAACCAGTTCCGCGACATTTCTCAAACTGCCGGTCGGAGCCCGGAGTCTGGCCATGGGAACGGCCGTCACAGCCAGNGTCAGCGACGGAACCGCTGCCTTCTGGAATCCTGCAGGCCTGATGCTGCATGGCAGACGAAGCCTTTCGCTGCAGCATTTTCCCTATGTTCTGGATATCAGCAGCCAGTACTTTTCCCTTTCCTTTCCCTACGGCAACCGCTCAGCACTGGCACTGTCCGTCCTCAGTCTGAATACTCCGAAGCAGGAGATCACAACAGTCGATCAGGAGGACGGGAACGGGATTTTTTACCAGGTCAATGATCTGGCCATAGGGCTTTCCCTGGCGCAGCAGCTTTCTGACCGCCTCAATTACGGGATCACTGCCAAATATATCCGTTCCAATGCCCATCAGGAAACTGCATCTGCTCTGGCCTTGGACATTGGCAGTATTCTCAATACGCAGATGTACGGACTCAGGATCGGTATGGCGCTGAGCAATTTCGGCAGCGAACTTCAGTACAGCGGAGCGGATCTTCTGGGCAGTATGGACAGGTATCCCGACAGCGACTCCAATTATCCGGAACCCGCCTATGCCTCCACTCAGAACTGGCCGCTGCCCCTGGGTGTGCGTATCGGCCTGGCGATGCTGGTCAGCGGTGCGTCTGACCAGTCCCCCCTCTTCAGCTCATCGCTGCACCAGCTTCTCATCGAACTGAACGCTTATCACCCCAATGACAACAGTGAACAGCTGAACCTCGGCATGGAGTACGGCTGGAATCATCAGTTTTTTCTGCGTACAGGCTATCAGTTCAATTCCGACCTCTACAGCTTCAGCGCAGGCGCCGGTCTGAAACTCATCAATTCAGACGGTCTTGAACTCTCTGCAGACTTCGGCTGGGCATCAACGGATTATTTTGGAAATCTATCTCAGATAAGTCTTGAACTTGGATTCTAGAGCGGGGGAGCGCCCCTTCACTGATTGCTGATATTCAGCTTCCCGTCAGCATCGAATGTAAACATGATTTTGTCCGAATCTGCAGTGGGAATAAGTACGGAGTTGATTCTGATCCTGCAGTTCTTTGCGTTGTAAACACTCAGAATAAACGGTTTTTCTGCCTGAATCAACTTATCAGCGTTACTCTGCAGATATTCTTCACGGGCTGTCTGCCCTTCAACTGCGAGACGGTAGATCACTGTGGCTGTGGGAAAGAGCTGTATCTTAACCGGGTAGTCATAGCTCAGTTCTTCAGGATTGACCAGGCCCAGGCTGTCTGCACCTAAAAAACCTTCAGAAGCTGTGCTGTCCTGAATCGATGTGCTGTCCCCTTCAGCNGGAGCCGCCACGGAAAAAGTGTCAGCAATGCTCGGCCGATCATCTTCAACTCTGTCTGACACCACCTGCTTGCCGATAAAAATGATAAANATTAAAATAATGATCGTTGCAATGACATAGAGAGGGCGGGTACCTCGGCGCATGCCCTCCTGCAGACCGTCGGTCTTCGNTGAGGAATGACCGGAATGACTGTCCACCTTCAGAACATACTGTTTCTGTGCATCCATTTTTTCAGACAGGGAAGTATTCGCCAGCAGCTGTTCAAAATCATTTCCAGTTTCCCTGGCATAGGCCCTGAGAAAGAGCCTGACATAGGTTTCCTGAAGATCGGAAAAATCCCCGGATTCGATCTTCTTCAGAATATGCAGACCGATCTTCGTGTTTGCACTGATCTGTTCGAGGGTGATACCCTTCTTTTCCCGCTGTTCCTTTACTTCATCCCAGAAAGAAATATTCGTCGCCATTTCTGCTTATCCCTTAACCCCTTGTTATATGGTGCAAATTAATGATTCACAGCTGATTTAGCGAACATTTTTTCGGTTAAAAGGATAAATCTTGTCAATATTTTCCGCAGGAAAGGATAAATTCTTCTGAGATGCTCAGACCACAGGCTG
>JGI10211J34971_10001684_pt1 | contig 18129 bp, 10 predicted proteins | sample Etolagsediment_FD_34971 | JGI IMG/M metagenome (IMG submission 34971) | reverse complement strand
CATGACGCTGGCATCTGTACAATACGCAGACTTCACGTTAATGAAAACGACGTCCGCCGAAAAATGATTATTTGCCTTCCGAGCCCGACCCGCCACCGGCCTTACCGGAAACGCTATCCGTCGATGGGCGCGAAGAGCGTCCTGTCGCCCACGCTGAACACTGCCCGGAACGGTCCGGCCATGCCGAGAGCCGAAAACATCCGGGCCGCCTCGATCTCGCCGGTCGCAACGACGGAGAGCGTCCCGCCGCCTCGTCGGCGGATCTGCGCAACGTCTTCGGCATCGGTTACCCGCACGACCCGGTGCGTGTCCATCCCGCGCATCCCCCAGTAGTAGCGAAACGTCGGAAAATCGTAGAAATCCGTCACCACGACCGGCTCGGGCCCCAGCTCTCGCTTGTCGTGGACCCACGCGCAGAGCGCCGACAGGGCGTTGCTGCCGCGATAATACTGCACGAGCAGGTTCTGGGGAAACTCACCCTCGACCAGTCGCCGGCGCGCCGCCTTGTCGGTGCCGCGATCCCATACAAAGCCATACACGAGGAACATTCCCACGAGCACTACCGGGCGCATCCGTGGCAACATCCCGGGCCGCCCGCCCAACAGGAAGACTCCCAGCGTCAGGGCCGGCCAGAACACGAGGAACGCCCTCGGGTACGGGGCACGTTCGAGCAGGAACAGCACGGGGACGTGCACAGCCCCAAGGCACAGCAGCAGCAGGAGCCCGTCGCGCGAACGACAGGGGATGTCTCCATCGGTTCGTGTCTTGCCGGATCGGTCCAGCATACGGACAAGCATGTACACCCCCACGTGCGCCGCAAACGCGGCGAGCAGATGGAGGGCCACGCCCATACCGCTCTCCCAGCCCGTCGTCTGCGCCAGCACGGCACGGAACTGCGGCCAGATCGTCAGGTAGTAGGCCCCGCCCACGGATGCGGCACACGCAAGTGGCCAGGACAGCGCAGCGGTCTCGCGCCACGACTTCCCACTGTGTATGCCGCGCAGGCCGATGAAGAGGAGCAGACCGGCGGGCAGGAGGATGTTCCCGGGAATCACCAGTGGCAGGGCAGCGAATGCGACCACGCCAAGCGTCGTTCCCCTCCGGCGGTCGCCGTCGAGCAGATCGAACGCCGCGCCGACCGCCACAGCCCCGAGGAGCATGGACAGGGCATACCCGCGGAACTGCCAGGCAAACGGACCGAACACAGGGCTGCACGCGAACGTCAGGCCTGCCACCATGGCCAGGCGCGACCCCAACCATCGACGCCAGCCAACCGACACGATCCACAGTGTCGCCAACGATAGCCCGAACGGGAGAAGCCGCATCCCGAAGTCTGACGAGAAGACGTTCCCCATCCGAACCCAGCACCATCCCAACGCACTGAACAGGACGTGGTTGTTGGCCACCGGATAGCTGCGGAAGACACGACCGAACCCCGAGCCAGCCGGCCCGAACACGAAGTCGCCGACTGTGATGACCTCGTCGTGCCACAGGTCCGACAGCATCCACGGCAAGACGCGAACCGCAAACAACGCGGCGCAGACGCCGAAGACCGTCGACGGTCCGAGATCCTCCTGTGAACCGTTGGCCGCGGGCGTCATCAGTCGGATCGATGACGGATCAGCTCGAGGAACTCTGTCCGAGTCGCAACCGACTGGCGGAAACTCCCCAGCATCGCGGACGTCACCATCTTGGAGTTCTGCTTGCCCACGCCTCGCATCATCATACACAGATGCTTTGCTTCCACCACGACGCCGACGCCTTCCGCGTTGATGGACTCCTTGATGCTGCTGGCGATCTCCTGCGTCAGGCGCTCCTGCAACTGCAGCCTGCGCGCAAAACAATCGACCAGGCGCGCGAGCTTGCTCACGCCGAAGACCTTCCCGCGCGGGATGTAGCCGATGTGGCACCGTCCGAAGAACGGCAACATATGGTGTTCGCACATGCTGTAGACTTCGATGTCGCGCACGATCACCATGTGGTTGCATTCTTCGTTGAAGATCGCGCTGTTGATGATCTCCTCCGGGTCCTGCCCATATCCCGATGTCAGGAAACGCAGACTGGCCGCCACGCGATCAGGCGTGTTGACGAGTCCCTCCCGCTTCGGGTCTTCCCCGAGCTCAACCAAGAGCCGTTCAATGAGTTCCTGCATTTGCTCGACCTTCCAGCGCTGATGGACCAAGGGCCTCGACCAGGCAACGTGCCCTGCCGACCCGCGTCAAGCCAGTGTATTGTCCCGTAAGCCCCGTGTCGCGCGTTGCGGGTCTCGCGGATGCGGCGGCGTGTCAGCCGCAGGACGGGCGTCGCCTCCTCGGCGGCCTGTCCTCCCGCGGCTGACTCAGGGCCGCGCCGGGAAAGCGCAACCGCCTCCTGGAGTGGCCTTCCTGGCGCTTGATCGCGTCGAAACGGCTCACGCATTGGTATACGGGATTTGCGGGAGGATACACTAGGCCGCAAACCCCGCAAATCAACCGGGGGGAAAGGGATGCGACGCTTCAGCTCACGTGCATCAGGTCTGCCCGCAGTTGCTGTCCTGGCTGTTCCGCAGTCAATGATAGTTGACAGGCAACGGGAGGGCGCGCATACGGGTGCCCGGAGTCCTGCTACAGTGCCGGGCGGCCACCGGGGAAGTAGGTGTCGACGATCTGCTGAAGCGATTCCTGTGCGGCTTCCCCGTGCGACTTGCTGTACTTCGGCAGCCACACGTAGTACCAGCCTTCGCCGTAGAGAGGGTTCTTCCCGTCTCGGATGCCTCCGGGGTTGACCGTCCGGGCGTGCTCGGAGAATGCTTCGTTGCTCGTGGGGATGAGTGTCTTGTAACGGACCAGCCGATCGTAGATCAACTGGGACGGCTTCAGTCCCGCGTCCAGAATCGCTTTCCCGAGCGCGGCGCTGTCGTCGGGTTGGATTCCCCAGAAGTGAATCAGCGGGGTCAGATCAGCACCGGCCTGCCTGGATAGGCGCAGTATGCGGTTGTCCGTGGGGTCGGAGTTGCGGGCGTACTCGATTCCCTTCAGGTAATCCAGGTTCACCGAGTGCCAGAAGTCCTGCAACGGCTTCCAGCCGAAGAGGTTGACAATCTCCACGTACTTCCCGTAGCCGCGGTGTTGGTACCGGACCTCGTTAGCCGGGCTGTTGGAGGTGTCCATCGGCTTTCCTTTCCGGAAGTTCTCGGTCACCATCCACATGATCGCCGCCTGGTCCAGCGAGACGGTGGGTTTGCTGAACGACCTGCCGAACGCAGTGTCCAGATCGACGCCGAAGCCCTTGTTCAGAACCGCGACATAGGGCAGGTTGACGACCGCTTCGACCTCGCCGCGGAACTTGGTGAAAAGGTGGGCGTGCCCGAGTTCGTGGAAGATCGTCTGACCGGCCGACTGAGGGCCTTTGAGGAGCCAGTGATCGCTGTGTCCAGACTCCGGCTTGTAGGGATCGTAACGGAAATTCGATTGGGGGTAGCCCGGGAAATTCGCGCCTCCCCTGAAGATCACATCGGTCTGCAGGTAGAGGACGGTCTTCGGGCGCACCAGAGGCAGACCGAAGAGTTCGGAGACGATGTCCATGGACGTGTCCCAGTCCCGCATGAGGGTGACGGGGTCATCGTACGCGTGGATCCACTTGGTCGGGATCTGCATCATGAATTTGTCGGATTCGAAGTCTGCCCACGGTCCGGGGTGGTGGCGTTCGATCTTCTGCCACTCCTCGAGGGTCGTCCTGGCGAAGCTCCTGGCCGAGAAGAACGGAGAGCGCACAACGTTGGCGATCTCGACCTCAACGATTCCCGCGTCGGCGGGGTAGGGGACTTCGATGTAGATGCCTCCGCCCAACGGGTTGGCGACGGACGTCCGGGACTCTTCGACGGGGAAGACGAGCGAGACGCGGTCCAGGCGCTTGATGAGAGGCTTCTTCTCGAGATCCCAGGAATGGGCTCCCACTCGTATGCTGTACCCCGTGCCGACCAGCGACTGCGGCACAGTGACCGTGGCAATACTGCCCGGCGCCAGGTAACAGCCTGTTGGCCGCCGCGCGGGGTCTTCGGTATACATCACGGGGATTCCCCAGCAGGGAGGCTGCGACGCGTTGATCGTCACCCGGTGCACGACGTCTGAGTCGGCAGGCGGATCAACAGAGCCGGGGAAGTACTCGGATGTCCTGAACACAACGCCGTCGAGCATGCGGGCCTGCTCTTTTAGGTTCTTGGGCGTGTACACGTGGTCCAGGATCGCCTGTTGAAGAGCGAACATCGCACGGTGGATTTCCAGAGCCCCGGCCGGCTTTCTCGGAAATCCGCTTCTGGTCGCCGCGTTCACGAGGAGCGGTCCGAACTTGGCCTCGTACGCCGCCGACACGTCCAGGGCCTGACGGATCAGCTCGGGGGTCTTGCCGATCAGTTCGGCACTGGTGCGGATAGTGGCTGTCTGTCGGTTGATCTGCTCGGCGTTCAAGAGTGCGCTCCCGTCGACGTGTGCCTTGAGCTTATCCATCGCAACCGGAATGGCAAGGTCCGGTTCGGGCGCGGAGGCGGCCCACGCCGCCGACTGAAGCAACAATGCAGAGGACATGAGTAACAGGTGACGGTGATTTGTCGGCATGGCAATCGCTCCGTGTTTTGCTCGCATCATTTGCCCTTCCCCCGCTTGGTCGCTCCCTGTTTCGCACCCAAGTCGTATTCCGGGTTGAGTTCAGTGGGGATCGGGGCCTTGGTGTCGCGTTGCCAAGCGTCCAGTTCAGCACGCATCCGCGTGGCGATCTCCGGCATGGTCCTGGCCAGATCCCGTTGTTCGCCTGGGTCATCGCTGATCTTGTAGAGCGCGACACTGCTGTCCTCGAAATACTCGATGAGCTTGAAGTCTCCCCGCCGCATGGCGGTCGCCGGCACGCCCCTCCAGGTATACGTCCCGCCTCCCGGCAGCTGGAGAGTGTGTCCGATCCCTGACAGGTAGAGCGGGTAATGCCAGAAGATGCTGCGTTCCTCGATCGCGCCGCCTCGCAGGAGGGGCGAGATGTCGACACCATCGACGGGCTGCGTCGTGGGCAGCTTCGCGCCGGCGAGGCTGGCGAATGTGGGCAGGAAGTCAACGCTCGTTATGGGAGTGTCGCAGGTGGAACCGGGCTCGATCGTGCCCGTCCAGCGCATACAGGACGGCACTCGGACCCCGCCCTCGAAAAGTGACCCTTTGCAGCTGCGCAGCGGCGCGAGCTGAGAAACGTTGGCGACTCCGCCATTGTCGCTCGTGAACACAATGAGAGTGTCTTCCTTCAACCCCAGTTCGTCGATTCTGGCCACGACGCGGCCGACCGACGTGTCGACCGCGTCGATCATCGCCGCGTAGACGGGGTCGAAGTTGTCACGTTTGCCGGCCGGGATTCGATCCAGCTTCGCCTCGTACTTCGCAACGACTGCTTTCCTCGCCCGGTGCGGCACGTGGACGTCCCAGTGCACAAGGTAGAGGAAGAATGGCCCCTCACGGTTCGTTTCGATGAACTCCAGGGCCCGGTCAGTGAGCTTCTCAGCGACATCGACGTTGCCGTAGAAACTGCCGTCGGGGCCGCTCTTGCCGTTGGCGGAACTGAGATCGAAGCCCTGCGTGTTCGTGCCGAGGTGCCACTTCCCCAACCGGGCCGACGTGTAGCCGGCTGTTTTGAGCACTTCCGGAATACAGACGAACGCCGGGTCGAGGGAGTTGGTGATCCTGAACTGAGCTGCGGCTTTGGCCTCCAATCCCTTGTCATTCCGTCCTCGCGTCGGCACCAGAAGCTTCATGTACTGCGGGAAGCCTTTCGCCTTGCCGCCGGGTGTGTAGATCTTGTGCCGCGGCGTGTACGTTCCCGACATCAGACAAGCACGCGTCGGAGAGCAGTTGGGACCGCCGGTGTACGCATTCGTGAACACCATGCTTTCCTTGGCCAGGCTATCGATGTTCGGCGTCTCGAAGAACTCCGCCCCGGCATAGCCGACATCCTGCCAGCCCAGGTCATCGGCCATGATGAAGACGATGTTTGGCTTCCCTGCCGCTGCGATCGCAGACGCAAGCAGTGCGCAGCTGAACAGGACGGTACGCAGCTGTTCCATTGGGCATACTCCTCCGGGGCGGGTTTCCGGGGCAGATTTCTTAGTCACGACGGGCCGCGTTGCCGGCGGCTCATCCGCCTCCTGCGTTCTTCAGGTGTTCGGGTCGCTGTGACTCACGGAAGGCTGCAATCTCGTCGGCATTGCCCGGGTCGCCGGCTTCTTTCATCAACTCGCGCATGCGTGCCTCGAGCTTGGCCTGCAGTCTGGCATGTTCCGGCTTGTTGATGAGGTTGTTGAGCTGGTAAGGGTCTTCCTGGTTGTCGTAAAGCAGCCAGGGCCCGTGGTCGAGCAGATTGGCATACGTATAGCGTTTGGTCCGTACGCCACGCCAGGGCGTGACGGCGTTCGCAACATAAGGGCCGCCACCGGGGAGCATCTTCATGATCAACACTGCGTCCTGCTGATCCGAGGCGAGCCCGCGGGCCGCGTCGGACGCATCCTTGCCGTCGATGTCCGGGCAGGTCAAGCCGGCCAATGCCAGCAATGTCGGCATGACATCAACCGGCGCAAGCAGCGCGTTGGTACGTCTTCCTCCCGGCACGACGCCGGGGTACTCCACGACGAAAGGAACGTTGATCGACTCCTCGTGCGGCATCTGTTTGATCGCCATGCGGTGACTGCCGAGCATGTCGCCATGGTCGGAGGAGAACACCAGGATCGTGTTGTCTGCGACACCGGCGTCCCTCAGCGCTGTGCGGATTGTGCCGATGCAATCGTCGAGCGCCGTGGTGTGGGCATAGTACCCGTGGATACACTGCTTCTTCAGCAGCGTGTCGTTCTCGAGTAGTGAGCGTCGTTGTTTGCGCCTGGCTTCGAGTTTCGGGTCAGCGTTGTCCAGCCCGATCAGATGGTCGACGACATCCCGTTCGGTCACATTCGGGCGGAGTCCGATCGTCTCGATCGGGATACGTTCCTTGTAGCTCGCCGGGACCTTGTTGTAGGGATCATGCGGCGGCCCCCAGGACATAAACAAACAGAACGGCTTGCTTGCGTTCTTCCTGATGTAATCCGCCGCCAGGTCGGTCTGGACGTGGGCATCATACCCTTTGAACCGGATCTTCTCGGGTGTGTCCGTACAGTAGAAGTGGTCGATGTACTGGTGCGTGCAGTTATTCACGGCCCAGTAATCGAAGCCCTGCCTGCGTGCTTTCGGAACAAAGGGGTCACGGTTCCACTCCAGGTGCCACTTGCCGATGTACCCGGTTGCGTAGCCCTGTGCCTTCGTGACCGTGGCGATCGTCGGCAGATTGTCGCGCATCCCCGTATCGTTTGTTACGGTCCCGTTTGCCATCGGGTGTCTGCCGGTCAGGAGCATCGCGCGGTAGGGCGAACACACGGGCCACGTGCTGATTGCGTTGTCGAAAACGGTGCCCGCGGCGGCCATCGCGTCGATGTTCGGCGTGGGCACCGTCCTGTTGCCGTAACATCCCAGCACCTGTGCCCGCATCTGGTCCGCGAATATGTAAACGATGTTGGGTGGCGTGCGAGAGTTCTGAGCGGCGGGCAGGCGGTTCGCCGTAGCAACAACGGACGTCCCCGCTGCCGCGGTCTTGACGAAATCGCGCCTGGTCAGGTCTTTCATGTTACTCCTTTGCGCGCCGCGCTTCAGATGTGACCTGCGGCGTATTCTCGACTGCAGCCGATCAATATGCCGCGAAAGACATCATGAACTGCGCTGTCGGTCGTATCCGAACTCACACAATCGACCGGATCAAGCCGATCTCAAGCTCGTGGCTCGGGTTGAACGCGTTGCTGCCCATGTACCGGTGTATACTGGCCAGCAGCTGTCGGGCTTCGGGATGCTCCTGCAGCGCAGGAAGGTCGATGCTGCAGACAAGGAGCTTGCCTTTGCCCACTCTGGCTTCGCAGATCAAGCCCAGCTTGTGGTTGCGGGCGAAGTTGTCGATCATCTGCAGGATCGGCCGGTAGTCCACGGGCGTGTCGTCCAGGATCAACGGACGGCCGTTCTTGAGCAGATGCCACCACTGCCAGTTGCCGTGCGACTCGGTCGGGAAGTCGTGGAAAAGCGGGTGTTTCGGGTCGCAGAGCGGCCCGAGCGTTCCCGGCGCGACGTCGACGCCGGCGCTCAGGGCTGCACGCCGGAACATGGGCCAACACCAGAAACTGGTCTGGAACGCGCCACCGACCGACTTCTTGATCGTGTCAAGAGCTGGCAGGAGTAGTACGCTCTCCCCCTTGGCGAGCTTGGCCTGTGCCGCTCTGTTCAGCGAGCGCACGACTGCGACCTCCGCAGGCCGAGCGGTCGCCCGCGCCCGGGGGTAGACCCAGATGTCGTAGCGGTTGCGGTACTGCGTCCCCTTCAGACTCAACGAAACAGAGACCTTCTGCGCCTTGGTGAGTACCCCCGGGTCGGCGCTGAACAGGTCCACATCGGTGACATCTCCGGTGGGAATGGTCATGCGCCGAGTCTCGCCCTTTGCCAGCAGGCGCTTGCCGGCCGTCACCCGCCACACGACCGACTGATCGGCCAGATCGCCCGGACCGTAGTGCGCGACGCGTATACGACCGCAGAACGTCTCGTCGGTTGTCCATGTGTACTTCGTCATCCACAGCAGAGGCACGGTCTCGCAACAAAACTCCCGCCACTCCTCTGGAGTGATCAGGCCTTTGGATTGCATGAAGACGTTGAGCATGCCGACCAATGCCGTTCCCTGACCGCTGAAGTCCTGCAGGTCGAGCATGTGGAATCCACCGAAACCGGGGGTACGCAAGGCTGCCTCCACGTCTTCGCGATGACAGATCGCCGACAGCGCCCCGGATGCTCTGAGGAAATCGACGGCCTGGTCCAGCATGCCGGCCGCCTTCAGGCGTTCCCGGAAGATCTCCAGATTGCGCGCTTTCACCACACCGGTGTAGCTGTCGATTTCGGAATAGTCGGGGTAGACCTCGTACTGCGCCATTTCGTGTCCGATCACCGGTACGGGAACACCACGAATCGCGGCGCTGTAATCAACCGTCGTCGAGGGCGGTTTGTTGTCCACGTGGCAGGGATAGCGGGCCTGAAACGAAGCACCGCGCGTCGGCTGATCGGGTGCTGTCTCGCAGGTCACCCAGAAATCGTCTCCCTCGCGGCACCTCACGTCCCAGTGAAAATGACCCGAGCCCATGGCGTACAGGTGACGACCGTCTATTGCCCGGAAATGGTCGCACATTCCCTTCATGACCATTTCGTCTCCGCCAATCTCGTTTCCGAGCGTCAGCATGACGAACGACGGGTGGTTGCCGTAGTACTTGAGGATACGCTCGCCTTCACGGGTCAGGTACGCCGTCCGTACGGCTGGAGGCCCGCCATCGCCCACCAACTCATCGAGCGTTTCGTAGGCCTCGGCCGGCGGCGTGTAGTCGTGGTTGTCCGGCTCCGTGATGCCGCGTTTGTTCGGGAGTTCGGGCTGCAGGTAGATGCCGAGCTCGTCCGCCGCCGCGAACGCGGCTTCGGGCGGGCACCACGAGTGGAAACGGTAGTGGTTGATGCCGTAATCGGCGGCAATCCCAAGGAAGCGCAGCCACTCGGCCTTGTCCATGGGGGCGTACCCGGTCAGCGGGAACAGAGCACAATCGAGCTTGCCCCGCAGGAACGTACGACGCCCGTTGACGACGAACTGTCCGTGCGACGTGCCGAACTCGCGCATGCCGAAGAGGACAGAGCGTCGGTCCCGGACGGCCGTTGCCAGGGGCTTGGCCTCCGTCTCGACGGTCACGCGGATCAACGACCGATCAAATTCGTCCCAAAACGGGATCGTGTCCGGCAGCGTGAGGCGGGTGACGGCCTGGGTTGTTCGTCCCTCCGGACGCACCACGGAGAGCTTCGGCTCGATGTGGAAGTCCTTCTCCCGTCCGACCACTTCGGCACGGACGGCAACATCGACGTGACCGGACCAGCGCGTGGCATTGCCGATCGTGCTGACCACGCGCACCGAACATGTCGCCAGGTCCGGGTAGACCTGCAGATCGTCGATCCAGATGGGCTCGGCGGCTTGCAGTTCTATCCGGCCCACAATGCCGTTCCAGTTGGTCTGCGTACGCTCGTCTACCTGGTGGCAAGGCCCCACCGGCGGCAGCTTGGCATTGTCCACCAAGACCGTGATCGTGTGTTTGCCGGGTGTCAGTTGCTCCGACAGGTCGAACTCATGCGGCGTGGACAGGGAATCGTTGCTGCCCATCCACGTCTCGTCGATCCACACCTGACTATCCTTTGTGCGTTCGAGGAGAAGCGTGATGCGCTTGCCATCCCACTTCTTCGGGATGGTCACCGCCTTCTGATACCACGCCGGACCGATCCAACGCCATATCCGCGAGAGACGGTCCTCACACTGTTCGTCCGCGAACTCGCCCATTTCCGCTTCGTCGGTGGTGCCGGGGAGGGCAATGGTGTCCTGCAACGTCTTTGCGTACCACTTGCCGCGAATCCCCTCGTTCCGGGGGTCGAGTGCGATACGCCATGTGCCTGCCAGATCGATCGCTTGGTACATCTCTATCTCACTTTGCTCGGAACACAGTCAATCTGCTCTGCCAGCGGTCGTGTGCCAACACAACCGATCGCTCCGATGCCAATCCTCTGCGAGGTCCGCGGTTGCGAGGCCCGCGGGTGCTGCGTCAGGGCAGCTGGGCCGTTCACTTGAGCTTGAAGACGGAGATGGTGTTGACCTCGTCAGGCCCTTGGTTCTTGAGCCCCCACTCAGGCACGCAGTAGTCGAAATTGACGATGATCAACTCGTTGCCGCGCAGCAACGGCTCACATGGCTGGTCGAGCAGACCGGTAGCCCCGTCGTTGTCGTCGTTCTCCCAGACGTTGCGGATCGAGTTGGTCTTGGCGTCCAGAATATGGATGGCGTTCTGCTTCGAGTTCGTGATGTAGATCCAATCATTCGTCTTGTCGCACACGATCCCATCGCAGCAGGTCAACGACGGATCGTCCACGATGATCTCCTGCTTGACGACCTTGCGGTCACCATCGAACGTGACCTTGCTGATCACGCCGTCACCGAAGTTGCCGGTGTACAGGTTGCCCTTGCTGTCGAAGCACACCCCGTCGGCCCCCGCCGTCTCGCCTTCGCCACCAAAGTCCTTGGCGGTGAACTGGGCAATCAAGTGCGAGCCTTCGGCATTCGGTACGGAGTCCTTGCCTTTGAGATCCAGATGCACTGTCCCGGCGTCCATCTCCGCCATGCCGATGCGGAAGATTCCGCTCTGGTGCTTCTTGTCAGGGACATCGAAGAACGTATCGCTGACATAGCAGTCCGTGCCGTGCCACCGCACCGCGTTGGCCAGTTTGAAGCCGTCCGCGGCCACCACACAGTCGACGGCTTTGCCATCCTTGATGATCAGCTTGAGGAGGCGTGACTTGTAGTCGGGATTCCAGAAGTACTGGTTGTCGGCGATATACACGTTCCCGTCAGGACCGACCTCCAACCCCATGGGGTGGACCAACCCGGACTCCGGATGCTTGGGCAACATGGCGCAGAGGTCCATGCTCCTGTTACCCTCGGCATCGATCGTGATCTTCATGACTTTGCCGGGGTGCGATTTGTCCGCGTAGTTGGGGACAGACAGGTAGATGTTGTTGTCCTTATCGAGGGCCATGCCGTCCGGGACATTGATCTCGGCACCCATCGGCGGCAGGAACAGCGTAGGCGCCTCCAACTTCTCCGGTAATTGGGCTGCTTCCACTGTTTGGGTGGGTTCGTCTCCCCCCTCGGCCGGTGGTGTCGACGGCTTAGTGCATCCGGCAATAGTGCAGATTCCGGCGACCCCGGCGATGGTGATGATGGACGTGCGCATACCCTTCCTCCTGTCTGGTTGGGAGCTTCTGTTGCGTGGACGACGTTGGTTGTCTGGTCCATCGCGCTGGCGAAGTGACAAAGCAGAACTGTAGTCGCCCTCCACCGGAAGGCAACGGCTTGCCCTTTTCCGGCACCCCGGCCCTACTGGCACGTCCACGACAGCTCTGAGACGCTCTGTACGTGCGGGGTCCGCAATCGGCGTTCAGAGCGTCTGACGCTGGAACATCCGCTCGGCGAGGAGGAGGAAGACGCTGGCGGTCCAGGTGTAGGCGGGATCGCACAGCGCATCGCCGGTGAGGGCGTTGAAGTTCTCGGCAAAGCCGCTCTTGCCGCATAGACGGCAGAAACGCTCGGATACGGTGTCGGCCAACTCGTGGAAACCGGCCCGGTCGAGGCCCTCCACGGCGATCCAAGTGGACGGCGCCCAGATTGGGCCGCGCCAGTACCCGTTCTCGCGGTACCGCGGACTGTCGACCTGTTCGGTGGCCAAACCCCACTCGGTCAGGTGTCCCTCGATGCCGGTCTTCAGCGCGACACGGATACCTTCGGGCAACCGCTCGCCAAGAATGAGCGGCAGCCAGGGGATCAGGCTCTGGTGTTCCACGATCGCCCCGTCGTTTGCGAGCTTCGCAACGAAGTGGTCGCCGCGCCAGAGCTCGTCGAGCAAGGCTTCCTGCAAGGAGTCGGCCCGCGTGCTCCACTCGGCTGCCTTGTCGCCATCGCCCAGTTCGGCGGTCAGTTCGGCCAGGACATCCATCTGCAGAACCAGCAGAGCGGCGAGGTCCGGGGCGACGAGCGGCACTCCCCCCGCGAACATGGTGCTGTTGTCCCATCCGCTGTCGTTGCCGTGCAGGTAATGCGGCAGACGGTTGTGCGCCAGGCGACGGTGCGTCATCCACCAGTCGGCCTGCCTGGACAGCGATGTCACCATCGTCGTCATCACGTCGCGCGAAGGCGGCTCGGGCATCCGTCCGAGTATCTCCTTGAATGCCATTCCGTGTACGGGTGGCTTCGAGAAGTTGTAGTGGATCTTGAGGTCGTTAACACTGTCGGGGTAGGAACCGAACTCGTCCTGGTTGTCAACGAGGATCAGCATCTGGTCCAGCGCCAGATCGGGTTGTCCTTTGGCCAGGGCCATGGCGTTGAAGCACTGGTCCCAGCTCCAGACGTTGCACATCCAGTTCTTGGACATGAACATGGCGGGGCGCTTCAGCAAGCCGCAAGGACCGACCGTGCAAGACCAATCGACGTAGGTCGCCAGTGCGCGTGTCTCCTCGTCCTGTGGCCGGGCCGCCGGCATGGTGTCGAGGAATCCGGTGAACGCCGCTTCAGCAGACGCGAGACAGTCGCCGAACGAGGCGCGGCGATCCGGTCGCACCCACGTGCTCCAGAACTCGTCCATCGCGAGCTCCCAGCATCCGTCGTCAGCCGGACAGACTTCCACTGTGATGGGGAACACGGGCTGTGTCTCGACCTGCTGATGAAGCTCGACGCTGCCGTGCAGCATCTCGATGCCGTAGCGGCGGCTGTGGGGCTTGTTCAGCGTGACGAGACCGGGACCTTCGCTGTAGGCCAGGTTGCGCCCGCCGAACTGGAGGCCGATACCCCGACCCCGCATGCGAACGGTCTTGGGCGATTCGAAGCATATCTCGATCTGTCCGTCACCGTGGCTGAGCAGGAGCACCCACGGCCTGGCCGTCGTCTCGGGTTTGACGGCCTGGCCGTCAACGACGACGCTCAGCGGACAGAGGTTGTTCGCCCCATTGTGGTGGTCGCGGAAGAAGAGGTCTTCCTCCCTGTTCGGGATCGCGAAAGACATCCATGACTCGAAGGTGCTGAAGGGAACGCGGGCAATGTCGAAAGTACAGGCCATGTGACTACTCGGTTGGTGGTTGAGGGTGGATGGTGCGACCGTGATTCCCGGCTACGGCAGAATGCAGCTCCTACTCCGTACGCAAATCCCCTGGCGTCAGTCTCTTTGTGGCGCCCGGAGGGATGTCGAGCGTTCGCGTCCTGGCACCGTACCGGACAACACATCGTCCGCTTGTGGCGGCCACACTCCGCAGGACGGCTTCGGTCAAGGTCCCGGCTTCCCATGCGATGTCCAGTTCATACCCGCCGCGGACGCGCACGCCGGTGATGCTCCCCTTTGGCCACGCCTTCGGTAGAGCCGGCAGCAGGTGGATAGTGCCCATATGCGATTGCAGCAGCATCTCGTTCACGGCTGCTGCATAGCCAAAGTTGCAGTCGATCTGGAACGGCGGATGCGTTGTCCAGAGGTTGCCGTACGTCTTTGTGCCAATCACGTCGGAGATCAGTGCGTGGGCGCGTTCAGGCTCGAGGAGGCGAGCGAAGATGCAGGCTTTCCATACCTTGCTCCAGCCCGTCTCGCCATTGCCGCGAGCAATCACGCTAACCTTGGCGGCCTCGGCGAACTCGGGCGTCGTCGAGGGGTGAATCTGACGTCCCGGATAGACCGCGATGAGGTGGCTGTTGTGGCGGTGCGTGTTGTCCGGGTCGTCAATGTCCTCCATCCATTCCTGAAGCTGCCCCCAGCGCCCGACCTTGGGACCGAGCAGTCTATCGCGTTTGGCGATCAGCTCCGCGCGGAACGTATCGTCGACGGCAAGCTCCCGGCTGGCCTCGATCGTGTTGGTGAACAGGTCCCAGCAGAGCTGTTGGTCGTAGGAAACCCCGTCCGCCTTTTCCGGGCCGTGCTCGGGTGAGCGTCCGTCGGGAGCGACGAGCGTGCCGTCGGGCAACGCCTTCAGGTGGTCCAGCCAGAACTCGCAGATCTCCTTCATCACCGGGTACGCGTAGCGTTTCAGGTACTCCTTGTCGCGTGTGAACGTGTAGTGGTCCCACAGGTTCTGGCATACCCAGGCGGAGTCGCCTTTCTGGAAATGGTAGGTGGAGCCGCCGAAGATGCCGTTCTCCGAGCGCATCAGCCAGCCGCGTTTCACGCCCAATACCTTGCGCGTCTCCTCTTTGCGGACTTCGCGAATCGAGTCTACCCATTCCGCCAGTGGGGTGAAACACTCGGAGAGGTTCGACGCGTCGACGAACCAGTAGTTCATCTGCACGTTGATGTCGGTGTGGTAGTCGCAACGCCAAGCCGGGCGCTTGTTGTACAGCCACAGCCCTTGCAGGTTCGCCGGCAGCGCACCTTCGCCGGGCCGCGAGCAACTGATCATCAGGTATCGGGCGTACTGGTAAAGCAAGGCCTCCAGATCGCGGTCCACCGGGATGCCGTCTTTGAGCTGTCCCTGATAGGCTGCCACCCTCTTCGCGGTGGACAGAGCCAGGACGTCAGCGGACGTCCCACCCAAGTCGATGGCCAAGCGTCCGTAGAGATTCTGGTAAGATGCGACATGTTCGTTGAGCAGCTGGGTGTAGGGCCGGCTGACGGCCGCGGCGGTCTGGGCGCTGACGCGGTCGTGCGGGTGCGGCCCGCGCCAGCCCTTGTCGCGGCAGTTTAGGTAGTTGGTGTCGGCGGCCAGCAGGAGCGTCACGCTGTCGCAGTTCTCGAACACCACCGTGTTGTCTCTGGTCCGGACCGTGCCCCCGTCATGGACGACTTCGAGCCGGGCCTCGAAGTCGAGGTCGATGTTCTTGTCGGACGCGTACTCGCGGTTCCCCAGCAGGCGCCTGGGTTGCTCAACCTGAAGCTGCCACCACCAGAAGCCGCTGGTGTCGCCCTTCATTACGAGCGCTTGGCCCTCGGCCACGATCGGGATGTCGTGCAGGCTGCCCATGGAAACCGTACCACTGAGGGCCGCAGGCCGGTCGGCCGAAAGACGGAACACCATGACCTGGGCCGGATGGCTCGAGAAACACTCGCGTTTGTAGTTGACGCCGCCGGAACGGTACGTGACAGTGTGCACGGCACGGCTGATGTCCAGCTCCCGGCGGTAGTCGCTGTAGTCCGTGTGGGGCATCTCGATGTAGACGTCGCCAAAGGGCTGGTAGCCGCCCGTGCAGTCCTCGTTGCCGACCCACAGGGAATCTTCGTTGAACTGGATGCGTTCCCTTGGCGGATCGCCGAAGACCGTGCAACCCAAGCGGCCGTTGCCAATGGGAAACACGTTCTGTTCCCAGTGGCGCTTGCTGTAGCGCATGTTCTCCGCGACCTCATCGCTGAAGGTCACCGGCGCATCGGCCCAAAGCTGTCGCGGCATGGGGGCTTTCTCCTTGGCCGTGGCTGTGTCCAACGCTGCCGAGGACAGAACCGTCGCCGCGAGAGTGGCCTGTTTAATGGTCATCTGGTGCTCCCGCTTCTTCTACTGCGACAGCATCTTGACGGCGGCCTCGGCGAAGGCTTTGCCGATCTGGGCCATGATCTTGCCGCTGCCCATGTAGTGGTAGCCGGCGTTCGAGGCACCGTCCGCGATCGCTCGGTCTTCGGCCGAGAATACCTTCTCCAACGCCTGCTCGCGCTGTTTCCTGCCTTCGGCCGTCATGCCTTCGATGAACAGGTCGGTCGATCCGTACGGCTCACCCGTCTTCCTGTCGTAGTGGGCGTTGGTGTATGCTGCCAGCACGTTGACGCCCTTCTTCAGGTACTTTGTTTCGTCGTCGCCGAGAACGATGGCGCGGTAGTAGGGCTGGTTCTTCCACCAGATGTAGGTGTGGATCTTGTGCCCGTTCAGGTAGACGTGGAAGCCCTGCCGCGCCATGATGCTCAGGCGATACGATTCGCAGTCGAGATCATCGAGCTTGAACGTGGTGCGCATCAGCAGAAACTCGCCGTTGCCCCAGTCCGCGTTGTTCTTCACGGTTGCGCGACGGTGTTTCCACGTGCCCACTCCGATCGGGGCCTTGCCTGTCTTCCAAGGGCTGTCGTCGAACTCGGGTGTGTGCCAGTTCTCCACCCCGTTCGGCAACGCCACGTCACGGAAACGCTTGCCCTCGCTCTTGTCCAGCTTGTCTTTCTCTTGCTGAACGTCGAAGGAGACGTAGCGCCACGTCCGTTCCTCGGGGGGCGGCGTGCCCACAGCGTCCCAGCCGGGATACTCGACCGCGTCTCTGTGAAGTTGGCCGTCGTCTCCCAAGGCGTGCGCAGTGTCCTGGATGCTGTTGTATTTCCCTCTCTTGCCGCTGGCGGTTACCAGGTCCTCATCCCAGAAAGGCGCAGTCTCCACCGCCGCCACGTTGCCTTGGAATTCGGGCAGGGCGGCCGGTGCGGCCATGGCCCCTCGGAATATCTTCATGTTCTCGACGCCGCCTACGCCCATGACGCCAATCACGAACGGCATCTTCGGCGCGGAGAACTCCTTGCGGACATCGCGGATGAAGGTTGCCATCAGTCTGCTGTACATGTCGTACCCACCGGGCTTGTCCCGGTCAGGATACGTGCCGCCATCGCACATGTCGTTCCAGCCCTGGAACCAGATGAAGCCGGCAAGCTCGTAGCCCTGTTGCGGATCGTAGTCCGGACAGACCTGCTTGATGTCGCTCAATACCTTCTTCACGTGGTCGGCCATTTGACGGTAGTAGTAGCCGGTTTTCTCCGCCTTCTCGGCTTTCCATTTCTCGATGTCCGTGCCGCGCTTCTTGAACTGCTCCAACTGGCTTTCAGGCAGTTCGTACGGCCCGGCGCTTGGCGAACGGAAATCCGTGTGCAGGCTCTTGCCGCCCCAGGCGGTCTTTATCAGGAGAATGGGCTCGTCGAGCAGCTTCTGCGCGTAGATGCCGAAGGTGAACTCCGGGCCGACTTTGGCGTCGCTACCTTTGGCGCCGTAACCGGCTGTCAGGTTGCCGCTGTAGACGTCGCCGTTCCCGGTCAGGTACGAAATCCACACCTTCTCGCACACCTTGGGGGTGCCGTCGTCGTTGCGCATCTCTTTGAGAATGGGCGCTGTGGCGGGGTCTCTCCCGATGTAGTCGAAGGTGGTTGTGCGGGCGTGTCCCTCCATGTTCGATTGACCGGCGAGGATGAACACCTTGAGCGGCTTGGCCTCGGCCGTGGCGGCGAAGACGAAGCCGGCCAATGCCAGCGATGCACGTGCGAGTGGGAGTCTGGTTCTCTCTGTCATGTCTACCTCTCAGGCAAGGGCTTCCATTGCATACTTCAGTTCTCTGCGCACCTTCAGGCCCTGGGTGCATTTCTCCTCACATGCGCCGCAGTCCGTGCATGCGTCCGGGGCGATCTCCCTGGTCGCTCTCTTGTAACTCCGTTTGGCGTTCCCTGCCAGGCCGAGGAAACGGTCCTCGTAGACGGCCGACATGACCGCGGGTATACGGATGCCGGCGGGG
>JGI10211J34971_10001683_pt1 | contig 18134 bp, 21 predicted proteins | sample Etolagsediment_FD_34971 | JGI IMG/M metagenome (IMG submission 34971) | reverse complement strand
GTGATATTGGCTATTTTACCTTTGGGTGGGGAGGGGGTATAATCTGCGATTGTGGGAGCAACAGAAATAAAACAGTTTTTAGAATCAACCCAGCGAATCGGCCGAGTCGCGTTTGAGGGGCTAAATCACCTCTTGTGGCCTGCGGTTTGCAACAGCTGCGGTACTTCAATCGCGGAGGCGGAAAACGGCCTGTGCCGTGACTGCTGGGGTGAGCTTTTAAGCTGTGTCGGCGGCGATTACTGCTTCCGCTGCGGCAAAGATGCAAGCAAGTATGCAGCAATCGGCCAGGGCTGTGCGAACTGTCAGGACAAAGAGATTCATTTCGACGGCGTAGCGAGGGGCGGTGTGTATGACGGGTCGCTTAGAAATATGATATTGGCTTTTAAGTTTCGCGACCGGACGGAGTTGGACAGGCAGCTTTGCTTTATGGTCAATTCAGCTTTGCAGGGTAGCGAATTTTTAGACCAGATAGACTTGTTTGTGGCTGTGCCGCTTCACTGGAGAAGGCGATTGGAGCGGGGATATAATCAATCGCTGATACTGTGCAAAGGGATAGAACATGCAAAGGGCAGAATCAGCTCCGATTTTGTGCGTGTGCGTTATACCGAGAGGCAGTGGAACCTGAGCCCTGCAAAAAGGAGGCGTAACGTGGCCGGCGCCTTTGCCGTTCGTAAAGGTCACGATTTTGCTGGACGGACGGTCTGCCTTGTCGATGATATTACCACCAGCGGTGCGACGTTGAACGAATGCGCAAAGACATTGAAAGAAGCCGGGGCGGAGAAGGTATTCGCTGTCGTCGCCGCCGTTGCAATGCAGGATGCGGACCGTTAGACGGCGAATTTTCTGGAAATAAGGCCAACTTGTGGTATAAATGTGTCGTATCAATGAAATAATCGACGCCCACGGCCTCCGGCCAATAAAAAAGGAAGAAAGAAACGGACGTTAGGAGACAACCACCAATGAAAAAGCTAACATCTGAAAAATCTATGGAAAAGAAATATGCTTATAAAAATTGTCAATCATTGTTCGGTTATGCGGAGAGCGTGCACAAAAGATCTGGAGGGATTTGTCAGCTATGTGGTTGTGGGGCTGGAAAAGAGATTAACTTTGACCTGTGGCGGCAAATGACAGTAGAGCACCTTATTGGTAAATCTCAGGGCGGTCACATTAGGCAAATTCGTGAAGCTTTAGTGAATCGCTTCCCGGAGTTGCCTTTAGAAGAATATAACCTTCTTGCTAAACGGATAGATGATGCTAACACAGTAACAGCATGTAGTTTTTGTAATTCGAGTACAAGCAGAGAGGCGCATTCAAAAAGTATGGCTCAACTCATTAATGACACACAAGGTACTCCAGACGAAATAGTTGCTATCGTAGTTGAAGAGTTGAATGGAGTTTTGAGTAAGAAACGAGCTAAAATTCAATGGAAGTTGGTATCAATTAGACCCGCTTTTGACGAGCATATTCAACCGGAATTACAGAAGACTCGGGGCAACCTGAGAATAACGCCAAAAACTTCTATACAAGAAAGACCGGTTAAAATGACAGAAGTAACAAATGAGAACATAAAAACATTTGTGAATGATGATGAAGGTTACTTGCAATGGTTGAGACAAAATGAGGCTGGATTCGTAGTTAATTGTGGTCGAAAACCTAATCCTGGCTACCTAATGCTTCATCGTGCAACCTGTGGTACAATAATGAACCCGACACGAGGACCAGGTAATTGGACCACATCAGATTATATCAAAATATGTTCTTCAGATAAAACAGAGCTCAGGCGATGGGCAGAAAAAGAAGTTGGGGGACAATTGCAGCCTTGTCAGGTATGCAAACCATAAGTAATGTACATTGCTCAAATAGAGCAGCAATATGAAATATCGTGCCTATCTTGACATTGAAACTACCGGCTTTAGCCGTTATGATTGTGAATTAACAGTAATTGGTATTGCTCTTGAGAGGGCCAGAAAATGCCGGGTTGTTCAGTTTATCGAAAAAGATTTGTCCAAGAAAAGTTTGCTCAACGCCCTAAAAGGTATTGATGAAATTTACAGTTACAACGGCAGCCGTTTTGACCTGCCATTTATTGAGGTCAAACTTCGGGTAGATTTGAAGAAGTGCTTTGAACACACAGATCTGATGTACGACTGCTGGCGACAGGATTTGTATGGCGGGCTGAAAGCAGTTGAGAAAAAGTTGGGTATAAACAGGCGACTGAAAGACGTAGATGGATATATGGCTGTGCAGTTGTGGTATGATTATGTGAATAACAACAACGAACAAGCCCTACAAACTTTATTAGACTATAATAAAGAGGATGTTGTCAATTTAAGAGTGCTTAGGCGTAAGCTGGGGGTCAAATAACAAAATTGCTCCCATCCACAACGGCTGGGCCATAAAATAGGAGTGAGCAATGTCAAAATTAAAGTTCAAAAAAAGACGAAACTATGAACGGAAAGAAAAGCCTGAAAAAATCTTTAAGCAGATGACACGGGATCATCTTGATGTGCTCCAAAATATAGAATTCTCCATAGTATCCGCCTGTCGCGACCGCAGTGGCATTGATGACAATATCATCGCCTCGGCGTTAAAGGCCGCCATTGCCGGCGATGAGCCTGCCGATGCGTTATCAGCAGGGCTGATAAACGACCTTGCCAATACCCGGCGGATGCGCGCCGATGTCCCGGACACAATCTGGACTAACGGCCTCAAAGTGGTCTTACAGTCCGTCCATAATCATTCGGATGCACGGCCCGGCGACAGAGATTATCTCACATTCATTCAAAATTTTGTCGTTTGAGAAAATTAAAGGTGTCCGGTATAATTTTTGGAAAAACTAAAGACAAACCTGTCCTGTTTACTGTGAGCATAGTCGAACGGAGCGTAGTCGTTTGATCCGGCAACCTTGTAAAACTTGCAAAACTCAGAAAATAAATACATGATTGACGATACTCCTAAATATTTTAATGATGTCGGTACTGAGTTCAATCCCGACTTGATTGCAAAACCTGATTTATGTGTTAGCTGTAAAAAAGACGGCCTGGGCGCCAAAGAGAAGATTCTCTGCAACCTGACAAGGGCTGACCAGCAAGGCCGGGATGAGTTTGTTTGTGATGCCTATATACCAATAAAATCATAGACGCCCACGGCGGGTGGGCAATAAAATAGTCAGAAGGAGAAAAGTATGGAGCGTTTACTTGAATATATTCCCAAAGAGCTTCACGAGGTTTTCGCGGCAATTGTGGAATTGACGGATGATTTTTGCGACTTGCATCTTAACGAGGATTACCGGCAACTCGCCCGAGATATGGCTGTAAAAATCTGTCAGAATGGTTTGCCTGTTAAGAAGGGCAGGCCTAAGAGCTGGGCCGGTGGAATTATTCACGCCCTGAGCTGGGTAAACTTCCTGGCTGATACCAGCTTCGAGCCCTATATGTCTGTTGGCCAGTTGGCAGAAAGATTCGGTGTATCTCAGGGGACAATGGTGAGTAAATCAAAGATCATTCGTGATGAGCTGGATATCTTCCAGATGGATCCGGATTGGTGCCTGCCACAGTTGCTTGAAAAAAATCCTTTGGTTTGGATGTTGGAAGTCAACGGATTGGTAATGGATATACGAACCGCTCCCCGGGAGGTTCAAGAGGCAGCTTATGCCGAAGGATTAATACCTTTCATTCCAAGTGATGGAGCAGAAGCTGGTTCGCAGTCCGGCGAAGATGCAAAAATCCTTAAATTCCCAACAGCACAGAATAAAATGCCCGAGTCAAGGCCTGCTAAAAAGCCTGAGTATAACGGCCCGACCCTTTTCTAAAGTAGTCAATGGTATGCACGGCACACCATGCAAAGCTATTGTGAGGGCGATAAAGTTTTAAAAGCAAATTGTTTTTCGTGAATAGGTAGCTTTGATAAGTAAAATGGGTTGCAAATGGTACGAAGTTTGTCCCTTGAGAAGGTTTGAGAGAGAAGGTAAAATATCCAGCCGCTGGGCGGTAAACTATTGCAAATCCGATGATAATTGGAAAAACTGCAAAAGATACCGATTGGAAGAAGAGGGGATTTTTCATCCCGACAATATGCTGCCGGATGGTGAATTTGACGAGACAATCTAATCCTGAGGCGGCCGGGGAACCAGATAGACTGGAATGACGGTTTTATCAGCGGGAGAAGTAGTTCAGGGATGGCGAAGGTAAAACATAAGAAGAAACTCAAAATGAGTAACAAGGGAGCAGTTCAATGGCAAAAAGAACGATTGGCAAAATTTATGTTTTCAAGGTCTCGCTGGAAGGGCGAAAGAAGATTTGGCGGCGCATCGCTGTCCGGGGCAATCAGACGCTTGATGACCTGCATGAGGCTATCTTTGAAGCATTCGACCGAGAGGAGGAGCATCTGTATTCATTCTATTTGTCAAATGCGGCCGATAGCGGTCGGGCCTGGATGCGGGAAGCCGTGGAGTATGCTCACCCGTACAGTTGCAGCCAAAGGGGATTCTTAGGTGATGAGGAAATGAACAACGCTGCTAAAACAAGAATTGGCACACTAAAACTGAAACCGGGCCAGAAGTTCAGGTATCTGTTCGACTTTGGTGATAGCTGGTGGCATGATATAACGGTTGAACAGACCGAAGGCGAACCGGAAAAAGGTAAATACCCACGCGTGATTGATAAGCACGGCAAATCCCCGCCGCAATATCCCGATTATTAAGACCACACTGAAAATAACCACGCCGCGTGTCTTCTGAGCACTGTGTTCTGTTAGGAGAGGGAAATAGTTGCGTGATGGGGGTAAGTGTTATAAACTTTGCTGCGATGGTAAAAGGCTTTCGACAGATTGCTTCTCTTACGGCGTTTAGCCGGGTGTTGGGTATGCTTCGCGACATGGCGTTTGCGTACTTTCTGGGCGCCAGCGGGCTGATGGACAGCTGGGTGATAGCATTTAAGATTCCAAATCTTACGAGGCGGCTGTTCGGTGAGGGGGCGGCTTCGGCATCTTTTATACCTGTTTACAGCGAAGAATTGCAGCGCGACCGTCGAGAAGCCGGCCGCCTGGCTTGTACTGTGGTTACGGTTGTGTTTTTGATTCTGGCGGGGCTGGTGCTGCTTGGAGAAATTAGTATCTGGACGTATTACACTTTTTTCAGCACTCACGAAAGCACAAAGCTTATGTTAGCTCTTACCGGGATTATGCTGCCCTACATGGTGCTGATTTGTGTGGTGGCACTTCTGGGTGGGATTTTGAATTCACATCTTCACTTTGCGGCTCCGGCTGCGGCCCCGATTGTGCTTAACGTTTTTATCATAGGGTCGCTTTGCTTTAGCGGGTGGGTTCTGGTAATGCGGCCAACAAGGCAGGTCTTTGTGGTAGCGACGGCGGTGATAGTAGCCGGTCTGGCCCAAGTAGCGATTCAGATTCGGCCTTTGCGCGCAAACGGGGTTACCATAAGGCCGGCGTGGCATGTGCGTTCTGAAGCGTTCAAAAAGATTCTCTTGCTGATGGGGCCGATGGTGCTTGGGCTGACCGTTACACAGATCAATACCTTAGCGGATGATATTATTGCCAAATGCCTTTCGGGTTCGTTAGACAAGGGCGAGTTTTTTGTGTGGTTTGGAAGGCAAATAAAATACCCGCTCTGGGATGGTGCCGTCTCGAGGCTTTATTATTCGCAGCGTCTGTACCAGTTTCCGTTGGGGGTGTTGGGGATATCGTTGGCGACGGCAATTTTCCCGGTGATGAGCGCAGATGCCGCCAGAAAGGACATTTATGCGCTGCGCAAGACCATCTCACGGGGGCTTCGCGGAGCGGTGTTCATCGCCATCCCTGCAACCGTCGGACTGATTTTAGTGGCCCGGCCGCTGGTTTCGACGGTGTTTGAGCACGGTAAATTTACGAGTAGTGATACAGAAATGACGGCGTGGACGCTTTCGTTTTACGCACTTGGTCTGTGCGGTTATTTTTCACAACAGATAGCGACGCGGGCGTTTTATTCGACGCAGGATTCGAAAGTGCCGGCGTTTACGGCCTTGGCGGCGGTGTTTGCCAACATTGCGCTTAATCTGACGCTGATATGGTTTATGGGAACGGCAGGGTTGGCACTTTCTACGGCGATTTGTTCATATCTGCAGGTTGTGATTCTCGTTTTCGTGCTCCGGGCGCGGTTTGGCCATTCGCTGCTGGATGGATCGGTGACGACATTTGTGAAAACACTTATCGCTACCGGTTTTATGTGGCTGGTTGGGTGGGTAATCTTGAACTTTATGAAGTGTTTGCCTGTTAGTTTAGGGTTTGATGTCCTTAGACTCGGGCTTGTCGTGCCATCGGCAGCGGTGGTGTATGTCTTAACGGCGAAACTGCTGCGGATTGAGATGCTTTCTCTTGTTACCGGCGGCAGAAAAGCGTGAACAATTGTGGTCTATGAGCGTACAGTTTCACGACAAAGGGGGCCTCGGCAAAAAATACAGACAATGCCGATTTTATAGATATTTGACTTAAACACATCCGGTCGCTATAATCAAAAGGAGGCCAGTTACGAGTGTAAGTAATAAATAGTTTTACAGGGAGGTGTATTATGAAATTGATTGAGTTTCCGGATAAGGACGCACGAGCAGGCTATAAGGATGACGATGGCCGAATATAAGAGGCTTGTAGGCCCGCGGATACTCAGCTTCAGCTACCCCGGCAGGTAGAGCAAGTTTTGTTCATGATAGAGCAGGAGTTTTGATGAGGGTGTTTGTGCGCGATGTTAATTGGGATGCCTTAATGGACAGGGAAAGAGTTTTTTTGATTTTATTGCTGGTTGTACTTTGTGTTCCTTCTGTCGCGTGGGCTCAGGGGTCGCTGGCTATTCAGGAATTGTTTTCTCCCTTTAACGCCCGTACATTTCATAAGTTGGCTTACGAGTCGTATACTTATTCCGATGCTGAAAGTAAAGAAGCCGAGCAGGCGGTAATTTTCCTGGATGCAACGATCGCCCTCGACAACAAGGCCGGGTATGTTTTTGTTGATATCCTGAACCTCTGCTCACAATTCATTGAGAAGGATTATTCTCAAGCGCTGGACTGGGCGTTCAAGAACTATGCCGATGACAGGGCTGATCTGGAAGTAACGAAAAAAGCTGTGCGATATCTGCTTGAGAGGCTGAATTCGCGTCAGGAGCGCGAGGACAAGCTTACAAGCATTTTGAAAGTTGTAGAGGAAAAAAACCCTGTGTTGACGTCTGAACTGACCACACAACTTGCGTTATTGTCAGCGGAAAAGGCTGATATTGGAACGGCAATGGGTTATCTTACTAAGGCATATAGTCTGAATCCATATAATAAGTTAGCCTTTACCAAATTGGCTGAACTTGGTGAACTGATCGGCCAGACAGTACATCCGGGGTCTCGCGCAGGACACCTGCGGCGGGCAATGATGGCCAACCCGCTGGACATTAGCGCGGCTATTGCTTTTGCGCAGTATGTCGAAGAGCAGGGAATGTATAGCATTTCAGCATCGGCTTATGAGTATGCCGCCGAACTATTCAGCTATCTTTATCCGGAAAGTGACCTGCCTGCTTCAATATATTTGCCTTGGGCAATAGCCAGCTACAATACGCTGCGTGGCCAGGGCAAATGTCTGGAGATTGCCCGCCGGGTTCGGCGGAGCGGACGGTTTGATATTGTGCTTGAGGCGATTGCCGGAAGTGCCGCACGGAAGATGGGTGACAGCCGCCAAAGCAGAGAGATACTACAGGCCGGTCAGAAAGCTGAAAAGATATTGACTGATAATTCGGTTTCGGGTGATGTTACCCCCGAGCAGCTCGGCTGGTTTTACTGTTTTGCCTCGCCCAATACTGAAAAAGCCTTGGCCTGGGCAAACAGGGCGTATTCGGCAGATCCAAACTCACCTGCGACGAAGCTGATTCTTGCCTATGCGCTTGCGATGAATAAGCAGATAGAACTGGCCGCCGACCTTATAGTTGATTTATACAAAAGTAATCAAATTGCGGCTGTTACAAGGGGTTTGGTTCAATTGGCCGGGCAGGATAGAGATGGTGGGATAGAAAGTTTAAAGGCCGCTGTCACGATGGACCCTACTTCGCTCGCAGCGGAAAAGGCAAAGGCGTTATTAGCGGAAAACGGCTCTGAATATATCCCGGATACGCAACCGGAGATAATACTACAGGTGCTGAGAAATCAGTTCGGCGAAAGGATTGTACCGAGGTTTACGCCGGTTGACAAAATAATTTCCGCAAAGCTGAGCTTGAACGGGTCGGAATTTTTCTACGGTGGCGAGTTCGGCGCCAAATTAGTGGTGACTAATAAATCGTCCGAACCACTGGTGATTTCCGATGACGGCATATTTAAGGGTAGTATCAGGGTTGACGCCGACGTTCGAGGGGATATAACGGCGAACATACCGAAGCTGGTATCTAAAAAGATCAGGCCGAGTACACCAATTGAGCCGGGGTACTATGCTGCTATACCGCTGGATGTTATGACGGGGCCCCTCAGAAAGCTTTTGCTTACGTATCCGCAGGCATCGGTTGAGATAGAATTTACCGTTTATCTCGACCCGGTGGTGGAGGCAAATGGCAAGGTCAGAAACGCAATAAGGTCGATTGAGCCTGTAAGAACGGTTGCAAAACGTCAAGCGGTAGTCTTAACGAGGAAATACCTAATGCAGCGTCTGGACGTTTTGTCCAAGGGCCAGGTGGGGCAAAAGCTTCGCGCTGCTGAATTGTTTGCAGGTCTGTTGATGGAACAGTATGCCATGGCAAAGTCGAAGCTGTCATACCGGCCTGTTCATGTTGAGCGGACGTTGTTGACCGATGCAATCAGGCGGAGTCTGACGGATGAGGATTGGAAGGTTAAACTGCAGATGATGGGGGCAATGCTACTGTTTCCTGCGCCTCTGGATTATGATCTTACCCGGGCTGTTTCAGAGAATTTGAATGACAGTCATTGGCCCGTTCGGATGATGGCTTTATACCTGCTGAGTAATTTGCAGGGAGATGCCTTTAAGCAGGTTCTTGACTGGACGGTTAAATACGATTCAAGTTTTGCCGTTCGAAATATGGCGATTGCCTTGGGTGCCGAGGTGCCGCAAGTGCCCCAGGCACCGCAAGTTACCTCCGGGCCGGGGCAGAGCCAGTAACTCGGAGAACACTTTTTGAAAGAAAAGTCTTGATATCACTACGAGATTCTGGGAAAAATCCTTAAAAATGTCTTGCCGATTTGAGAAAACTTTATATGCTTTTGGCCTTTATTGGGAATGTTTGTTATGGTTGAAAGGGATAAATAATGCCAGCTAAAGTAGATGCTGAAAAGTGTACCGGCTGTGAATCTTGTGTAGACGCCTGCCCGAGCGAAGCCATTAAGATGGAAGAGGACAAGGCAGTTATTGATGTGGATACATGTGTTGATTGCGGCGTCTGTGTTGACGAATGTCCGGTTGAAGCAATTAGCATGGAGTAAGAACGCTGGATCGGGCGTTGCCAACGTGGCCCCATCGTCTAGTCAGGTCCAGGACACCGGGTTTTCAACCCGGCAACACCGGTTCAAATCCGGTTGGGGCTATTTGAGCCACGGTTAGGATGCTGGGTGGTACCAGCGTCCTTTTTTGTTGTGTGGGTCTGATGCTCGGGTTCAATCTCAAATCGTTTGCAAATGGCATTTCTGATTTCCTCGACCCCAATGGTGTATTGCTTGTCAGAACAGTCAATCCAAATGCCGGCTGGTTTCGTGCGATAGAGGAAATAGGCCAGTAATGAAAGCTGCTCGGACAATTGCTCCAAATTTGTGCAATCGGCCGGTTGAGGCAACTGGGCCAGAAACAATTTGTGAAATTCGCCGATGTTTTCAAGTGTAAAATCGGCTAATTCGGCGATGCGTCCGGGCTTAATCAGAAATGCAGAGTACGTTTGAGTCTTGCCGCGTTTGCCGGGAGAAGCAATTTTGGCGGAGGCGTCGATATGTAAAATAGCAAGGTTGGGCAGCTCCGTGGTCCAGTGATACTTCTGATTGCTTAAAAGCTCAAGCTGGGTGAGTTGCTTTTTAACGGCCTGGGCCTGCTCAAACGCCCTCTGCCGGGATAATTGCCGCATATGATTTTGCAATTTTTCCATTTGTGCTTTTATGTTTCCGCCGGCCGCCGAGATGGCATCGGTGATTTGTTGTAGATATTCCGGTCGGCTCACTTTTCCGACACAAGGGGCGCCGCAGCTATCCATCTGCAGATATGGGCAACTTACAGCCTTTTGGCCGGTCTCAATCAGGGCGGGCCTCTGGCACAGGGCAAAGGCATTTTGAAGGATTTGTATAAAATCGCCAGCCGCTTTTCGCGTTGGAAATGGGCCGAACAGTTTTTCCTTATTTGAGACCGAAACCTTATCGGTAAGTGAAAAGAAGGACCATTTAGCCGCCGGCTCTATCTTTACATAACTTTGTCTGGGAAGGTTTACTACGTCGCGCCAACTGTCGGGGTAAACAGCCTTTGCGATGCTGTAATGTTTCAGGGCGCTTTTGAAGTCGTTGTAACACCTGCAATAATAGATCTTCCGGGTAATCCGCGAAATGTCTGCCCGTTTTTTACTTGCCGCCGGAGCCTGCGGCAGCAGCCGATAGATGACGGTGCGCCTGATATTGGCCGCAATCAACAACTGAATTGGCCTGTCGTTATCGTCTGTGAAAAACAGCACGCCTTTGCATGTGGGTAACGGTTTAAGAGCATCACCTGCTTGCTGGGCCGGATTTATCCGCAAACAGTTGTCGAACAGGTCATCAAACATTAGCCTGTTAAACTTTCATGCCGGTGACAGCTGTGTCAAAAACCATTTTATCGTTGACTACTCCCTGGACGTCTGAACTGAATTGTCTGCTCCTGACTTTTGAGATGTGGCCCAGCAGATACAACCTGTCGCCCGGCACAACGGTTCCGCGGAACTTTGCCCGTTCTATACCAGAAAATCCAATGAAGCCGACAAGGCCGTAAATCCTTTTCATAAAGAAGCTGCTGACCTGTGCAGCGGCCTCGATCATTATCACGGCAGGCATAATCGGCCGGCCCGGTATATGGCCGCGAACCCAGAATTCACTGTCTGTTACGTCCTTATAACCCAGAATCAGCAGCTTATCACTGTCATACCAGATGATACCATCCAACTGTGCCATCTCGTGGGATTGGGGATTAACCTCGGCGATGGCAATTCTATCAAATACGGTTTTTGTCAAATCAATCCGTGACAGGTCAAACAACAAAGATGACGGCATCAGGAACCTCGATACAGAAATTCAGTGGTACTAACGACACAGCGCAGAAACAAACCTCCACCAGTTCGCAGGTCTGATGTACCAGCTAATACTGTCAGTTGATTTTTGCAGCCTATTCAGCGGCCCGAATTTCAAGAACGCGATTTCGAACAGACTGAGCGGCCTGCTTGATTTGCTGCATCTGTTTGCGCACTCGTGTGCCAGCCGCTTTGTTGCCCCCCTCCGCCTTGTTGATATCGGCTTCGATCTCCGCTACCAATGTCTTTAGGTTTTCATATTCTTGCATTAAAATACGCCTCCATAAACGATAATTCGCATCCTGATTTTGTTGGTTCGAGAAGTTTAACAGCTCCTTACGTCTTTGTCAAATAAAAACCCGTTTTGCCAGAAAGTCATTCAGCCTCTGGGCTGATAATAATTCCACCAAGGCTTTACTCAAAAAGCTTTTTGGCCAGTTCGGCGATCCTCTGGCCTCTCCGTCTGCACTGGCTGATGACCCTGTCGTCAGGTTTGCCGATCGAAACAGGACCATAATGATCGCCCTGGGGGTCGCCCTGGACGGTCATTCCATGGATGAGCATCATGTTGATTATGCTAACAATAGTGGTTTCGTTACCGCCGCCGATATTGGCCGAACTGCTAAATGCTGCGCCTATCTTACCATCGAGTTTGCCATGTTTGCTGACCGAATCGTCGAATAACTGAGCGATCGGTGCCGCCATCCGTCCGTAATAGGTCGGTGAGCCGACAACGATGGCATCGACTGAGAGCAAATCGTCAACCTTAACTTCATCGACGCTTTTGCACTTGGTGGACAGTTGGGCACTATTCATCGCCTTGGCTATTGTCTCGGCCATCTGCTTTGTATTACCGCTTCTTGAATAATAGATAACCAGCCCGCTTGCCATTTTTACCCTCGTTCAAGTTCTACTTTTTCTTCAAAGATTCTCTATTCTTACTGAAATGCTTCGGGGTTTCAACCTTAAAAACGGTGTTTTTTAATTTTTTATTGACCTTAATATCCCGCAATTGGATGTCGTATATGTCGCCTTCGGTCGAGGTAGCCAGCAGAATGGCCGGTAAAAAGCTTTTATCATCAATCCAGACATCGATTGTCTTGTAGTTATCCTCGTAGATCGAGCCTTTGTTGATTTTCAGGCGTAACCCTATGAAATTGCAGGACTTAACTTGTTTTTGTGGGATGGGCGTTATCTCGAACTGTTTGTGCAAATGCTCAATTTTTGTAAAGCCGACCATTGGAAAGCGGTGGCTTATGAATTCGAATACATCGATTGGCTTGTCCTCTTCAGCCTGTTGATAGAAATCGACCTTCTCAAGTTGATAATCGATTCTTGTCAGCCAGATACCATCGAAAATAAACTGCTCGACGTGCTTTTCTTCATCGGCGTCATCCTGCTTCAGTGTATTGAAATTTACTCGCAGCTTCGAACCAGCCTTGTCCTTTTTGTAATACAGCCGGCCTTTTCTCAAAGTCTTTGAATCGAGCAACTCCGGGTCCTGGATGAAAAGATATTCGATTTTGGCCTCGTAGGATTTGAGGTTGCCGGTTTGCTTGGTGAGCCGACTCAATATGTCATCAAGCTTACCCTTTTTGGGGGCTTGCTTTTTGTCCGGAGAGGTATTTTTGCTGGCTGCCGAGCTTTTTTGACAGGTTTTCGGGCAACTGGACCGATGCTTGGTTTTACAGGTACCCGCCAGGCAGAACGAGGAAACTGCAAGAAACATTACCGCTATTATCGTTACCCTTTTGTTCATCCGCCAATCCCTTTCACTGCCAATCCTTATCTTCGATGATTTGCAGGATTTTGTCAAGTGAGGTGATCGTAAAATCGGCATATTTGCAGAATTGGTCGCACTTTTCGTTGGTTTTTAGCAGCACAGCTATGGCGCCGGCGGCTTTTGCGCTGAGCAGGTCATAAAGGTAATCGCCCACCACAAGGGTCTCGCTGGGGGCAGTTCCAAACTGTTCACAGAGCTGTAGTACCCCAAAGGCATCGGGTTTAACCGGGCCGTCTTCTCTGTCAACGATGGCGTCAAAGGTCAAGTTGTGTTTGCGGGCTATGGCCAAAGCATTACTTCGCCTGTTGCGTGTCAATATGCCGATATGGATGGACCTGCTACGGAGGGTTCGGAGAGTCTCTTCTGCGGTGTCATTTAGAGTGGATTCGTTTACTGCCCGGTTCTCATGGAAACTGAGTATGTCTTCCGCTCGCTTTCGCTGATCCGGCGACATCTTGGCCATGGTCTCGAGAATAGGGCCGGAATCGGCCGGCAGACCCATTTCTTCGCGGATCGCGTCGAAATCAAAAAACGGCCTGGTTATTGTCCCATCCAAATCAAATATTACGGCCCTTATCATCACAATCTTGTATCTCACTTTTTACGCAGCAACTCAACAAGATATCTTCCCGCCTGACTCAAGGTCTTATTCTTACGCATAATTAAGCCGGTGGGCCGGAAAAAATTCTCGTTTAAAAAATGTATTGCCCTTAATGTGCCGTTGGCAAGCTCGGCGCCTATAGTCGTTTCGGGCAATATACTTATACCGGCACCTATTTCGACCGCTCGCTTGATAGTCTCGATATTGTCAAACTCCATCACTGTGCGGACAGTTACATTGTGCTCGCGTAAAATATTATCAATCAGCATTCGAGTTGGAACACCTTTTTCAAACGCGATGAATTCGGTGCCCTGCAACTCGTGGATATCGGTGACCGGTTTATTTGCCAGCGGGTTCTCCGAACTGCAGACAAGTACCAATGGTTCGTTTTCAAGATGGTACACGTCTATGTTTCGGTCTTTTCTTGGCAAGGCCACGACGCCGATATCGATATCCCCTCTTAAAACCCCGTCGTAAATCTCACTCGCGCTAAAATACTCGATGTTGAGGTTCACCCTTGGGTATCTTGCCATGAATTTCTTTACATAGGGTTGGAGAGTGTGCATCCCTATGCTGAAGATTGCGGCGATGTTTATTCGGGCCGTTGGTCGACCCAGCGCAACTAACTCGCTGTTTAGCCTGTTGTATCTGTCAAGTATGTCTCTACAGGCCTGGTAGAACAATTCGCCCGCGGGGGTAAGCGTCAGGGGCCTTTTTTTTCTGTTGATAAACTGGCATTTGTGAGTTAGTTCCAGTTGAGCTAATTGTTGGGAAACCGCAGATTGGCTGATACCGTGCTTTTCGGCTGCTCTCGAGAAGTTCTGCTGCTCAACAATGTCAAAAAACAGCTTGATGGTTTCAATATTCATATATAAGCCTAACTAATGGTAACTATAAAAAAAGTTCGTTTGCATTTGCAATCACTCTATCATATTATAAGTATAGTTAATCGTTTGTAAAGAAAAACTTGTAAAAAATTTCCAAAAGGAGAAATAATGACAAATAAGTATCTCAACAGTGTTATGGCAACGGTGATGGCTCGAAATACAGGTCAAACCGAGTTCCAGCAGGCTGTTAAGGAAGTGCTGGATTCGCTTGAGCCAGTACTGGAAAAACATCCTGAGTATGTCGAGGCAAGAATCGTCGACAGGATAGTTGAGCCGGAACGGCAAATAATGTTCCGCGTGCCGTGGCAGGACGACAAAGGCCAGATTCATGTCAATCGCGGATTTCGGTTTGAGTTCAACAGTGCAATTGGTCCATACAAGGGTGGGCTGAGATTTCATCCCACCGTCAACGCAAGCATTCTAAAATTTCTTGGTTTTGAGCAGGTCTTTAAGAACGCTCTTACAACTTTAGCCATGGGCGGAGGTAAGGGCGGGGCCGACTTTGACCCCAAGGGCAAAAGCGACAATGAAGTTATGCGTTTCTGTCAAAGCTTTATGAGTGAATTGTTCCGGCATATTGGCCCTGATACCGATGTGCCCGCTGGTGACATTGGCGTCGGCGGAAGGGAGATAGGCTTTCTGTTCGGCCAGTATAAGAAACTGACAAACACCTTCACCGGCGTTCTGACGGGCAAGGGTCTGGAGTGGGGGGGCTCGCTTGTTCGTAACGAGGCCACAGGGTACGGGTTGGTTTACTTTGTGACGCGAATGTTACAGGCCCGTGGAACTGACTGGAAAGGTAAGAAGGTTGTTATTTCCGGCTCAGGGAATGTGGCCATCTATGCAACGGAGAAAGCCCAGCAGATTGGCGCGAAAGTGATAGCCCTGTCCGACAGCAACGGCTACATAGTAGATGAGAAGGGCATTAAACTCGACACTGTCAAGCGCATCAAGGAAGTAGAGCGCGGCCGAATTAAAGAATATGCCGCCGAGCACAATTCCGCGGAATACCACGAAGGCTGGCAGGGTATCTGGACTGTGCCGTGCGACATGGCGCTTCCGAGTGCAACGCAGAATGAAATCGACAAGGCCTCGGCCGAGACTCTGGTGAAAAACGGCTGTATCGCTGTCGGCGAGGGTGCGAATATGCCTTCTACGCCCGAAGCAATAGATATCTTCCACGATGCGGGTGTATCGTTCGGCCCTGCCAAGGCGGCCAATGCCGGCGGTGTTGCGATCAGCGCTTTGGAAATGTGTCAGAATTCCATGCGATTAAACTGGACATTCGAAGAAGTAGATGAGCGCCTGAAGTTAATTATGCATAGTATCTACGACCAGAGTGTTGAAGCCGCTGAAGCGTACGGAATGAAGGGCAATCTTGTTGCCGGTGCCAATATTGCCGGCTTCGTTAAGATAGCAAATGCCATGATGGCACAGGGAATTGTATAAAGAAGCCCCAACGATGAAAATAAATTCCAAGAAAGGCGCTTATTGCTAATAAGTGTACTTTGGTGTTTAGATTGGGGAAGATATGCAGAAGGAAAGATGCTCGCATTTGTGGGAAATGGTTAATGTTACCAGCGGCTTGGTCGTAATGAAAAAGTGTTTTCATTGCAACAAGGTGTCCACCTGCTTCGTCTTTCATAATAAACCGCCTCTGGAACCCTGCCGTGAGCAGCATCACTTCTGGAATTTCATGGAAAGTGATGAATGCTTTCATTTTGACCTCAGGTGCACCAAATGCGGCGCTGTGGTCAAACTCGATGAATTGGTAGGTCTCATGAAGTGTACGGGATGTGATGAAACATGTGAAGTGTGTACGTTGATGCGAAGACTTGAGCCGGAACATACACAAATTTACATTGCTATGGGATGCCGGCCGATTGAGGAAAGATGTCAACTTTCACAGGAAAAATTCGCTGCATTGGAAGCCTACTTTACCCAGCAAAATGAATCATTAAAAAGGAAAGTGAAGATTGTTCACCATGAAATGGTCAAGGACCTTGACAAATGCTATGCAGAAGTGATTAGGGATGTAGATATGCTTTTTGCAACACAGCATGAAGTGAATTGAACGTTGTTAGAGAATCTTTATTTTGGGATGTGGGCGCTTGTGGGGGGCAGGTGTCCTTTTTTATTGCGTGATTGTAAAGGCGGTATTACAATTCACCGTGATGGAAGAAGAAATCGACATAAAAAAAGTTGCTCGTCAGCATCTTGAGATGGATAAGTTCTTCACCGGTGATTTTGCGGTTGGGGCTGCAAGCGGCCGGGCAGAGAGTGCGGATTTGCAATGTGAGCCCCAAGCCTCTCAGGCCGAGGATAGTGAGACGGTTATGGAAATGGAAAGGATCGCCGGCCAGGTTCGCAAGTGCCGCAGGTGTCAGCTCGGCAGTTTGCGCACTAATGCGGTGCCCGGCGAAGGCAGCGCCTGTGCCCGCATTGCCTTTGTAGGTGAAGCCCCAGGGGCCGATGAAGATGCGCAGGGCAGGCCATTTGTCGGCAGAGCAGGCAAGCTCTTGGATAAAATAATCGCGGCAATGGGGCTGAAACGCGAAGAAGTTTTCATTGGTAATATATTGAAATGTCGGCCGCCGGAAAACCGCGACCCCCGCCCGGAGGAGGTAATTAAGTGCCTGCCGTTTTTGCAGGAGCAGCTGGATGTAATGAAGCCTGACATAATCGTAGCTTTGGGTGCTCACGCAGCCAGGACATTGCTGGATACGAACAAATCCATAGGCCAGCTTCGCGGCAAATTCCATGATTACTATCCGGGGGCGATGGCAAAGCCGATAAAGCTCATGGCGACGTATCACCCGGCTTATCTTTTGCGGAGCTACTTACCGGAAAATCGCAAAAGGGTGTGGGAGGATATGCAGCAGGTCCTGACAGAATTAGGCCTGCCGATTCCCGAACACGAGCGGAAGTAACGCTAATTAGATTTGCTATTCTTGTTTGCAGTTTCGACCTTCTCTGCAAGTTCGGCAAGACGACATAACCCATCCCCAAACCAACGACGTTTCACCGCCTTTTCAAACCGGTAAGTTTACAGCATGCAAGCAAAAAGAATCACTAAAAACTTTGAAGCCAATTTTCAACAAAGACCTTTGCATCTTCTATATCCACAAGGTCATCGGCTGGTTCGCTGATATCGTAGAGGGCATTGAACGAGAGATCGACCGAGTCAGTCAACCACACTGTCGACAAAATGGCGAAGTCTGCATAGTCCACATCACATTGAAAGTCGAAGTCCCCTAAGTATGCATAATTGAACTCATGGGCACCGATATCTACAACCACCACTTCATCACAATTGCCGTCAATAGTCCTCGGGTAGCCATCAGGGTCGACCGGATTGGCTATGAGCGCACTGTTATTGCCCGCGTCGATACAGGGTGAGCCAACCGCTAAGTGCAAGTCGCCGTATTCATCGTTCGCACTTTCATCGGCTGGTGTGCATGGGTCATCGCCCCAGCCGTCACCGCCGGCGTTCGGGTCAAGAACAAACATCGGATCCAAATCTATATTTCCCCCGCCGTCCGTGCCAAAAGATGTATCCCATCCAGCGCTCCCCCCACAGCCGGCGATATCACTATGACTGAT
>JGI10211J34971_10001682_pt1 | contig 18136 bp, 18 predicted proteins | sample Etolagsediment_FD_34971 | JGI IMG/M metagenome (IMG submission 34971) | reverse complement strand
ACCAAGCCCCGACGTTAAAACAGAGGAGGACAGATAATGTTCCAAAAGATGTTAAAAGAGAGGAGAAAATGGGCAAGTTTTATAAACCCGAGGCTATAAATGCAACTCCCCAAACCAGTACTCGATATGCGGAAGGTGATTGGGTGGGGAAGGGCGAACGGACTTTGTCTTTTGACGCCTCAAATACAAGGAAAACTGATATTGCCTTGGCTGTTCGCCCGTACTCTTTTTTTGAATCTTCTTTTAAGACTGCGAGGGTAAAAACTGATAAAACAGCAAAGCCGAGTGACGTGCAAACACAGAAAACCAAGGTGGCTCTACAAGAAAAGGATGAGGATTATTATCATGTTCTCAATAAGATGAAAAAAGACATGGTTCTTCCGAAGATAGCTTCTGGTGCTGCTGATTCTATCACATAAGCTGACCGAAACTTATATATAAATTTGGCGGACTTCAATCTCCTATGGTATCGAAGAAGTTTCTGGCATTGTTTATTCTGCTGCTGATCATCGTCTCATTCTATTACATGGGTGAGGGTGTCATCAGCCTTGCCCAGGCTTCCGCACTGTCATTCGGGAGGATGACCATTGCATATGCGATAGCACTTGCATTCTCGCTTTTCTTCGGAATACTGATGGGGCATAATGAAAAGGCATTCAGATTCCTTCTTCCTGTAATGGATATTCTCCAGTCTGTCCCCATTCTCGGTTTTCTTCCTCTTGCGGTAATTTTCCTGATGAGCATTCCCGTAATAGGTTCAGAAGCTGCAACCATTTTCCTGATATTCACCTGCATGGCATGGTCAACACTGTTCAATATTATCGAGGGAGTAAGAATAATACCGCATCATATCAGGGATACTGCGAGACTGTTCGGGGTAAAGGGCGCAAAATATCTTACAAATGTAGTATTTCCTGCGATTTATCCCCCGCTTATTTCAGGAAGCATGTCTGGATGGGGCGGCGGATGGTATTTCCTTGTTGTCGGTGAATTCGCCGTATTCGGGGGAATCACGCATGAAGTATTCGGAATAGGAAGCTTTATCGCGGAATCAGCTTATTCCGGAAATATTGCGCTTTCTTTGGTCGGAATATGGGCACTTGCTGCAATGGTCCTTACGCTCAATACTTTTGTATGGTCGCCTCTTCTCCAGCATTCAAAAAAATACAGATACGGTGCAGCAATAGAAGCTGATGAGGAGGAGGAAATAGTTCCTGAAGTGGTCGAGGATATCGGAGAAGGATTCGCAGGAATATTCGAAAGGATATTTTCAAGAATAGACGGATTTATTTCCAGGATTGGTATCGACCCAGATGTCCAGCCTTCTAAACCGAATTATGTTTTTTCGGTTCTTCTTGTTACATTTGTGGTAAGCTGTCTCGGCCTGCTCATAATCCTGTATCCTGCGGAAAGCATAGGCCCATGGGAGCTGGTAGGAAATTCATTAAGTTCTATAACAAGAATACTGATAGCATATTTCATAGCGCTTACATGGACTGTTGCAGTTGGATTATTGATTGAAAGGAAGAGAAGTCTGCTGAAATATTTTATGCCGGTATTCGATATAGGACAATCGATACCGGCTGTTGCAGTATTCCCGATAATAGTTGTCCTGCTTATAACGCTTTTGAGCGGTATTTTGGGTTCAGGTCCTGCAATCGAAATCGCTTCCATACTGCTTCTGCTGACAGGAATGCAATGGTACCTGATGTTCAACATAATAAGGGCGATAAAGAATATGCCCCGGGAAACTGTTGATTTAGGTTCTCTTCTTAACCTGAGATATGTGCATAAACTCAGGCATGTTATTCTTCCGGCAATATTCCCGGCGATAATCGCAGGAAGCATCGAAGCGATAGGGGGCGGATGGAACGCAACCATCATAAGCGAATCGATAATATACAAGGGGGTTGAGTTTTCACCCCAGGAAGGGGGGCTCGGATATCTGCTTTCAAATGCAACCGCTTCCGGAAATGCTGTAATGATAGGGGTAAGCGTGCTCACAATGATAACAATAATAATATTGACGGACAAGATTCTCTGGACGCGTGCAGTCAGGAAAGCATCAAAATATTCTTTCAATGAGTGATAGTATGGTGGAACTGAAACTGAAAAATCTTGAAAAAAGATACGCCATAGGCAAGCGCTCAGTTGAAGTGATAGACAATGTTTCCTTCTCGGTAAAAAGAAGGGAGGCAATAGCTATAGTAGGACCGAGCGGATGCGGAAAGACAACTTTGATACGCATGATTGCAGGTCTTGAGAATCCTACGAAAGGCTCGATAACACACAAGGGAAAGCTTGTCATAAAACCAACGGAAGATATTTCAATGATATTCGAATCGTTTGCATTGCTGCCCTGGAAGACTGTTCTTGAAAACGTTGAGCTTGCACTGCTTGACAGACCCAAGGACCAGAGAATAGAGCTTGCAAAGGAATATATAGATTTGGTTGGCCTGGATGGCTTTGAGGAAAGCTATCCAAGTGAATTAAGCGCAGGAATGAAACAGAGGGTTGGTATTGCAAGGGCGATTTCAAGAGAGCCGGAGATTCTTCTTATGGACGAACCCTTTGACAGGCTTGACCCCCTTACTGCAGCAAACCTGAAGAACGAGGTATTAAGGCTGTTCAGCGCAAGAAAGCTGAATCCAAATGTACTGATTATGATAACGCATGACATTGAGGAGGCTGTCTACATGTCGAACAGGGTTATCGTACTTTCAAAAAGGCCTTCAAAAGTAGTTGGGGATATCAAAATAGATTTGCCAAAACCTCCTGATGTAAGAAGTGAGAAATTTCTTAATTATGTTGACAGGATAACCGCCCTTATAACTTGAGATGAGGAGAAAGAACAAAAGTCTCATCATCACTGTCGTATTCGAATGATTCCGTATAATTTCCCCAGTTTATTACGAGTTTCAGGAACATTGCCCTGTCTTCTACAAGGAATTTCCTTGAGAGGACATCTATCAGCTCATCCCTTTCCATTTTTCCTCCTGCTTTTCGTAGAATAACTATTATTGACTTGAACGGCTCCACTTTCAGCATTTTTTCCCTGAGTATTTTCTTCTTGTTGTCTATAGTCCCAAGGGAAAGTGCTTCACCGAACAATGTGAGGTTGATTACCCCTTTTCTCGTTGCAACCACCCCAAGAAGCTTTGCCATGTCCACAACTTCGCCCAGGTCGTCTATGTCTATCTGTAGCTCATCGGCAAGGAATGAAACCTTGGTTTTGCAGCGATAGCCGTAAAGAGTATCTGCCAAACCCAAAACTTCGCCTACTTCTGCATGTGGAATTGGAAGGATTTTATGTTTAACCATTGTCTATATTCACAGTATAATTAGAGAGGATTAATCTTTTAAACATTGCTATTTCTTCCACAAATCTTTAACTTTTCCCATTATAGTCCCTTCGATACCGAACTCTATATTCTCGTCACCAGGGATTATCAGGTATGCTTTCCAGGACACTCCCTGGCCATATGCTACGCGCACTCTCCTGTGGCCGTCAAGAAGCATCATCTTGTCTCCTTTCTTAAGAACAAGTATCGGTGTTGAGTAGCCGTGGCCTATTGCCTCTGCTATTGCCCTCATTTTTTCATCTGCGGTTACTTCTGATTCATGCCCTGCATAGGTATATTCAAGTTCGCCCATCTGTTCATGAGTAAGCTCTGCCTCTTGTTTTTTGAATTCAACTCCAGGATATAGATTCTTGTAGTATGCAATCATTTTTTCCAGAAGGTTCTTTTCCTCTTCTTCTGTTATAAGACCGACCATTTTTACACCGGTTTTAGATGTCCGCGAAACATTTTAAATCATGTTCCGTACAGATATACTATACGGTTTTTGAATGGCTACAATCAAAACTGCGCTTCTCAGCGTCTATAATAAGGAAGGCATAGTAGAATTTGCGAAGGCGCTTTCAGAGATGGACATAGAAATCATATCAAGCGGTGGAACTGCAAGAACCCTGAAGGAAGCAGGAGTAAAAGTAACCGAATTGTCTGATTTTACCGGATATCCTGAAATGATGGATGGGAGAGTGAAAACCCTTCATCCGAAAATCCACGGCGGAATACTGATGGACAGAAGTAAAGAGGGGCATGTGAAGGAAGCGGAAGAAAACAAGATAAGACCGATAGACCTCGTTGTTGCAAATCTTTATCCTTTTGAGGAAACCATACTCAAAGGCGCAACCCTGGACGAAGCGGTTGAAAATATTGACATTGGCGGACCTACACTTATCAGGGCTGCCGCAAAGAATTTCAAACATGTTTTAGTTGTGTGCAATCCTGATGATTACGGAGAGATTCTTGAGGAAATAAAGAAAGAGAAGATCAGCGAAGAATTAAGGAAAAAACTTACGCTTGAAGCATGGGAGCATATAGCACACTATGACGTTGTTATAGAGAAATATTTCAAAAGGGAATTCGGCTATGAATTCGAATATCCTGGATACCTTAATCTTACTTTCGAGAAAAAGCAGGATTTGAGGTATGGTGAGAATCCGCACCAGACTGCTGCACTCTATATAGACCAGCATGAGAAGAATCCGACAACACTCAAGGCAAAACAATTACAGGGAAAGGTCCTTTCCTATAACAACATGCTTGATGCTAATTCTGCATTTAATCTTGTGAAGGAATTCAAAAGGCCTACTGCAGTGATAGTGAAGCATAATAATCCGTGCGGCATTGCATCAAACCCTGATATTTACGAGGCATACAAGATTGCAAGGGCCGTAGACCCTGAAGCTGCATTCGGCGGGATAGTTGCGGTAAACCGGGAAATAAACAAAGGGCTTGCAGAAGAGATAACAAGCAGGTTTGTAGAAGTAGTTATGGCACCTTCGATTACCGAAGAAGCAAAAGAGGCATTTTCCAAAAAGAAGAATCTAAGACTTCTTGAGCTTCCGATTGAGGCGGGGATGGTGAGGCACAGAAGATACCGTTCAATTCTGGGCGGATTCCTTGTGCAGGACAGTGATGTTGAATTGTTCAAAGAGACCAAAGTAGTTACAAAAAGACAACCTACTGAAGAAGAGATGGATGCTATGAACTATGCGTGGAGGGTCTCAAAATACGTGAGATCGAATGCAATTATCTATGCAAAGAAAAATCGTGCAGTGGGCATCGGTGCAGGGCAGATGAAAAGGGTTGATGCTGCCAAGCTTGGTGCAATGATTGCAAAGGATTTCGGAGAGAATCTTGAAGGCTGTGCAATGGCAAGTGATGCATTCTTTCCATTCAGGGATGGAATAGATTATGCTGCAGAGTTAGGAGTTACTGCAATAATCCAGCCCGGCGGTTCAATAAAGGATGAAGAGGTCATTAAGGCTGCGGATGAGCACAATATTACGATGATATTTACAGGAATGAGGCATTTCAGGCACTGATTTTTAAGAAATAGAATATCCTGGCAGCTTGACAAATATATTAAAAATAATCTTACTTGGATCTTTTACTTTTCTGTTCCAGATTTAACTCAAGACGCGGCTCCGAACTCATAATGTCAGCTAGGTGCCAGAGGCGTGCTGTTTGATATTGCCAGGGCGTTAGTCGACTTCGATGTCTCCGGAGAGTTTCTAGATTTCGATACTTACCATAAGATTTTGGGACCTGCTCCCATGTTCTCAATTTTGTTCTCATATTATTAATCATACATAAAAGTCATTATAAATGTTACCAAAACTGGTAAAAACAGAATAATGAAGATGAGACGCGAGATAGGCCACATCACGCTATGCACTAAGTCAGAAATAGAATATCCCGCCAGCCTGACTTGAACAAGCAACCTGTCGGTTTCTACTGTTTTTCAACAGCATTGAATGCCAGCTATCTTTTGCTGGCAGAGCGAACTTTGACCGGATATAAGATCCAACAGCCGACCGCTCTACCATTACGCGCCCTGCGCGGAAATCTTGAACAAACCGTTCAAGGCTTTGAGCTATGGCGGGATAGGGAATAAGAAAGAGAGAAAGACTTTATAAAATATTACTCCATCGTCCCAAGAAGCATCCTTCTCATTTCAACAGGCTCCAGCTTCTCAAGTGCTTTCACTGCATATTTTAGAAGGTCATTTCTGTCCGAATATATAGTAAACAGGGAATCTCCAACCTCTACCCTACTGCCCCTTGTTTTATGAAGAAGTACTCCTGCCTCTTTCATCTTCGGTGCTCCTGCTATTCTTGCAATCTTGGATATGCTCTTGTTGTCTATGTGGAATATTGCACCGCTTGATTTTGATTTGACAGTATAACTATATTTTCCTATCGGCAAATCATCAACCCTGACTTTCGGGTCTCCACCCTGTGCTTCAATTATTTCCATGAGTTTGCTGTAGGCTTTCCCGGTTGCTATAAGATTCTCTGCAGCAGAATATCCTGCACCTTTCTTGACTTTTCCACAGAGCTCGAGCAGTTTTCCTGCCATAAGAACACTTTTATGTCTCAAATCCTCCGGACCCTTGCCGCTAAGCACATTGAGAACATCTATGCATTCAAGGAAAGGCCCTACACCATGGCCCACGGGCTCTGCACCATCTGTTATAAGAACCTCAACTTTCATTCCAAGATCTGCTCCGATTTTTATGAAGTGTTTTCCAAGTTCCTCTCCCTGCGGATAAGAGTGGACTTTCACCCCGCGGCCCACAGGAATGTCTATCATAACGTATTTTGCACCAACACTTTTCTTTTTGGCCAGTATGCTTGCAAGAAGCATTCCTTCAGGGTCAAGACTCAACGGGTGTCTTATTCTGATTAACTTGTCATCTACTGGAGCAAGTTTCATTCCTCCTCCCCAAACCATCGCTCCTTTTGTCTTGAGAACTATTTTCTTCAATTCTTCCATATTGAAGGTTACATCCGCAAGAACCTCCATTGTATCTGCTGTTCCTGATGCGCTTGTTATTGCACGCGATGATGTTTTCGGGATATAAAGTCCTGCAGCTGCTATTATCGGGACAACAACCATCGTAGTTCTGTTTCCTGCGACTCCGCCGATGCAATTATGCACACACATTGGAGCAGAACCTGCAGCAAATTTTTCATGGTCTGGAACTTTGAAGTCATATACATATTCGGAGTCAGATTCAACTTTTTCCAGAGATTTAACTTTCAAAACCGAAAGATCGCCTTTAAGCAGTTTTTTAACGTCCTCACTTTCAATATAATTAATTATTCTGCTGAGTTTCTCCTTCGTCATATAGTCCTGTTCCTTTAATCTTTTTCTAAAGTCCCATCCGATCGTTCTCTTATCTATACTTCCTAATTCTTTTATTGGAAGCAAATTAATGAATGCAACGTTGGCTTTTTGTCTGCCTCCAAAAATTTCCCTTGCCTGGGTATATATGTAAAATGCTTCTTTTCTGTCAAACAGATGTTCTTTGCCATCAGCGAGAAGGAATTTCTCTTTTTTTGCTTTCCCTTTGCTCAGAGAAACAGATAAACCCATCAAAGACAGAAGATACTGGAGATCAGATGAGAGTTTCTTAGAACATGTAACATATATTGACTCATGGCCTCTTCTAGTATAACCATCTCCTTTGAATAAAGCCCTTACAAATTCAAATTTCATATTCTTATTTACATCAAAAATAAAAGAGGGTATCGTCTTCTCAAATGCGGAACTACCAGCTTTGATAGAATGTTTAAAAATTTTAGATAGAGTTTTATTGTAAATGCACAGCCTTGTAGCAGTTTTATGAGGTTTATTAATCGTAGGAGTAACTCCAAATACTTTTTTTATGCAGTTTACCGCGTCCTTGATCAGATCTTTTTCATGAGAACCGAAATTTAAGAAAACTCCCTGGTAGTTTGTAAAGCCTTCGGATATATAATAAGCCAAAAATCTCATGAATTCCGAGGAGATTCCTATCTCGTCATTAAATTTTTTGTAGTTTCTTATTCCAAATTCGTTCTTGATTTTGATAGTGCTAACCGGATTTTTTGTTTCTAGAGACGATGGAACCAGTACATAGTCATCTGCCTTGATGCTCTTGATGGTTTTGTTGATTATTCTTCCCTTGCTGAAAACGAAAACTGTATGGTCGCTAGTTGCTTGGATGATCCTATTTCCGAGCAAGGTGAGTTTGTATAGGTATTTTGGGGATTTGACTCTATAAACTCTAGTAACTTTTGAGAACTTGGTATTTCCGTAATCATCATATGTCAAAACCTGCAACCCATTCAGATTATTATCCACATATTCCGCACCATCATCAAACTTAATGTCTCTTCCGCATCTGTCGAATATTTTTTCCGCTATTTCGCCAATCGGTTCGACTTTTACATCATTGCTGTTTCTAACTATTGTCGTTACATGTGAAGAAAGACAATGCTTGTCAAGAACCATTTTTTTGCCGAGACTAAGTGTATCGCCGGATTTGACAGTTGCATTCGTAAGTGCTATTATCTCGCCGTCGGACAATCCGTTTATGTATGTTCCTGTAATGAATGCTGATGCTTCAACTTCGCTAAGTTTGTTGCTCATTATTTCATTTACTATTGTTTTTACTTCATTGTCAAACAGGGTTCCTTTGTCAAGCTTTTTCTTGATATAACCGATAGAAGCAGGCCTGTCCATGTGAACTATTTCAACTGGCTGTCCTGGCTTAAGTCCGTATTCCTTTGCAAAATCCTTGTAAACTCCGACTTCCCCTTCCTTTATCAGATCTTCGCTTACATCAACAATTCCAACTATTTTTTGTTTTTTGGTCTTCATCTCTGTCCTGTAACCTACATAGATATCATGACCATTGGCCTGGTCTTTATTCAGCACGATGATGTTTTTTCCTCCTGCAGATATTCCGATCGGCTTTATTTTACATAGGTATTTCTTGTATTTCCATACGTCCACTTTTTTCTTGCCGGCTTCAGGCTCGACAAAGTTAGTTTCAATTATTTTCTTTTTTGCCATATTTTTTTTCACCTGTATATCTTTATTCCCAGCTTCTTCGTTGCCAGTGTGAAGAAAGCAGGAGGCGGGATTACTCCAACTTCTGTTATGTAAGCATTGAGATATTTCGAAGAAGTGACATCGAAGGCAGGGTTGCTTATTTTCACTTTTCTAGGCGGTTTTTCCCATACCTCTTTAGGACTTCTCTGTTCTATTTTTTCCCTTTCGCCGTAGAAAGTCATTGTGCTGTATTTGGATAGCTCTGCTGCAGAATAAAATGAAGTATCATGCATTTTTGCTATATGTGCAAGCGTGCTCGTTCCGACTTTGTTGATCAAATCCCCTCGAGAGGTTATCGAATCTGCTCCGACCATAACAAGGTCTGCCTTTTTCATGTACATGTTCATTGCGCCATCAACCACCAGGGTCGTATCTATTCCTGCATCAGCAAGCTCCTTTGCCGTTATCCTTCCTTGATATCTCGGCCTTGTTTCGCATGCAAATACCTTGATGTTCTTTCCTTTCGCTTTTTTCAGTATTCCTGTAACTGTTGAAGAATGGCAGTGAGTAATAACAACTGCTCCTTTTGGGATAAGCTTTGCACCATATTGGAAAATCTTTTTCTTGTCTTCTGCGACTTTCTTCAGATAGGCTTTCTGTTTTTCTACAAATCTTTTCTTGACCAGTTTTATGCTTTTTCCCTTGCTCTCCACATACAGGAACGTGATTGCCGCATTAAGGGCATTTCTCATCATGGGTTCGGTAGGCCTTGTATCTGCAAGGATAGTGCTGAGTTTTTTTATCTCGCTGTAAAATGCTTTAGGGGTTTTTGCCTTCGAATGCTTGGACTGGAGAATAAGCGCCTGTACAGAGGCCTTTGCAACATTCCTTGCCCCCTGTATTTTGATTGATTTTATGTCGGCTATAATCCTCTTTATGTCCGAATGCATGCCCTTATAACAGAAAATAGAAATAAAAAGGTATATCAGAAGAATAAGTACCTACGCAGGAGTTGAAGTGAACGAAGTTCACTGCCTCCAGCATTCGTTACACTCATGCAGGAGTGGCGGAGCGGTCAAACGCGATAGACTCAAGATCGTTCCCTATGCAATAGGGCATTGGGAAATCTATTGGCCTAGCGTCTACGAAGGTTCGAATCCTTTCTCCTGCATTCCAACTCCCTAATGAACGAAGTTCATTGGGCGCAGGGAACTTTGTTCCCTGTCGTTTAGGAAAAGTTGGATCAAAAGCGATTCGTTAGGTGACGGTATGGATAAAGACGTTGATAAGTATATTAAAAAACAAAAATCACCGCAGAAGGAAATAGTCCGGAAATTAAGAAGAATTATCCTGAAGACATTTCCGAAAATCAAAGAAGAGATGAAGATGGGCGTTCCATGGTATGAGGGCAAATATTATCTCGTTGCACTCAAGGACCACGTTAATATTGGTTTTGCGGTGAAAGGCCTGTCAAAGAAAGAACTGGAGCTTTTTGAAGGCAGGGGAAAATTAATGAGGCATATCAAGCTTTACTCCTTGAAGGATATAGATGAGAAGAAGATCGTAAAATTGCTGAAACTGGTGAAGAAAAAAGGCAGTTGTGAACACTCATTTCCTGGCAAAAACGAGATAAGCAGTATGCATTAATCCGAAATGTTTCGGCCTTGTTCCGAAATCCCTTACATCATATTCCCTGACAATGCATTCTGTCATGAAAACATCCTTGAAATGCTTCTGCAGTTCGAGAACAAGAGCTTTTGCCTGTTCGATATTAAGGCAGTGGGCAGCAAAACAGCCATCTTTCTTTAATGCAGAATAAGCATTTACAACTGTTTTTTCCGCTTCAGCTATATCACAGAAAACCAAATCAGCATCTTTTTCATCAAATCCTTCAAGAACATCCTGCTCTTTTATTTCAACATTCTTCAGTCCTGTTTTTTTTATGTTATCTGCAGCAAGCTCAGCAAATTCATTTCTCTTCTCATAAGTTTTTACTTCTTTTGATATGTTTGCCAATTGAACTGTCATAAAACCTGTACCTGTTCCCAGCTCAACTACTTTCGAATCCTTTCCTATTCCGGAATAAGCGATAACCATTCCTGCATCTTTCGGTAATGTAACCGCAGGGCCACCCCTTTTTAGTTTTTTCAATAGTTTCGAGAAGTGGAAATCAGGCTTGTTCATCCCCTTGCCTCTTTCAATTTTTTAGCTAATTCCTCATCCTTGAGTGCAAGAATCTGCATTGCGAGAATTGCAGCATTCTTTCCGTTGTCTATGCCTACAGTAGCTACAGGAACTCCAGGGGGCATCTGCATTATTGAGAGCAGTGCATCCAAACCGTCGAGCTTAACGTTTACGGGCACGCCGATTACGGGTTTTGTTGTTTTTGATGCAACAACGCCAGGGAGCGCTGCACTGAGTCCTGCGACCGCGATTATGGCATCAGCAGAAGTTTCCTTAACTAGCTTTTCTACAAGGTCCGGATTCCTGTGTGCCGAAGCAATTTCAAGCTTGTATTCAACACCGAATTCCTCCAGTGTTTTCACTGCCTTTTCATATACTTTCTCATCACTCTTGCTTCCTGATAAAATTAAGACGCGTTCCATAAGATATTTAAAAACATCAAAGGATTTAAAACAACTATGACAAGGGCGAAAGGACCCAAGAGAAGGTATATTCTTTTTGAAGTAAAAGGCGATTTCAAAGAGGACGAGCTTAAGCAGGGTCTTTATGCAGAAGCATTGAAATTCTTCGGAGAATACGGCTCTTCTTTTGTACAGCTTAAACTTATGGAATATGATGGAAAGATGGGAATTTTGAGATGTGAAAGGGGCAAAGTTGATGAAGTACTGGGTTTCCTTGCTCTTATAAATGAATTGAACGGAAAGAAAGTTAGATTAGTGGCAAAAAAAACAAGCGGGATAATAAATAAATTGAAAGAGAAAAGTTAGTCTCCCTCAGTAATAATAACTTTCCAATGCAAAATCGATTGAGCTAATTTCTTCTTTTAATTTTTCCCTCTTAACCGGATCCGTAGTGGCATCCATCTCTTTCGATAGTTCTTCCCGCTCCTTTGCCAGTTTTTGGAATTCATAAGAAGTAGTTATTCTATTTTTAACGTCAGTACAACCAACCACGACTCCATCCGAAAAACTCTCCACGATATCACGCAATTCAAAATCGATCCCACGAAGCCTATATTTCAATTCGCTTTTCTTAACCGGATTTGTAGTAGTATCTAACTGTTCCAATATCGCTTCGCGCTCTTTCTGCAGTTTGTTGAGTTCTGTAAAACGTCCGTGCTTTGCAGGAACTTTGGTTGTCTCAAAAGACCCTGCATTTTCTGCCAGCTTCTTCAAAATCCCCATTATCCTGCCCGGATTATCATTCTTTTGTTTAGGTTCTCCACGCTCTTGTCCAGGTTTTTTCTTTCCAACCGTTTTAAATGTCATTTTCTCACCCAAAATCCCTATGAAGTATGAGGGACAACTGTTTAAAAAATTAAAGGCAGCTCCGCTTGACCCAGTTCGCGTATTTGCTGCTTGATTTTTCAACTTTCATTGCAATAAGTTCAGGATTATCGTAGGGGTGGACATGTTTTATCGCTGCATCCAGTCTGTCGAAGTTCTTTTTCGGGAATTTCATAATCAGAAGGTATTCGCCGTGCTTCTCTGTTTTTCCTTTCCATCTGTAGAATGAGTTTTCTATCTTGATTACATTAACACAGGCAACAATTCTTTTGTCAACAAGGTATTTTGCTAACTTTTCAGCATCCTTTTTCTTTTCCGTAGTTGAAAGTGCAACAAGCATATTATCTACCGAATACTACCTCAATTACATCCCTGTGCTTTAAAACATAATCTGCTCCCAGAGTCCTTTTCGTTCTTACATCTATCGCCCTTATGAACTTGTCTGCCATATCGCTGTGGACTGCCCCTGCAAAATCCAATGCTGTTGAGCCATCTTTCACCAGGAGACAATCTGGTAAAATATTTCCCTTAATATCGCTAAGCTTTGAAGGCACGGCAACAGGGAAAACAGCAATATAATGAAGGAGTTCAAAGACGACGGTATTCAATGCCTTCTGCACCCCAGTTCCACCTGCCTTTTTCATATAGTTCTTTAGGAATTCCATTGCCTTTTTCTGCTCTTCGCTAAGCTCTTTCACTATCTCGAAATCAGAATCTCCGGGAATATATTTTATGAACCCGTTCTTTGCCGCCTCTTTCAATGCTATCTCGGCTTCGGAAGAACATGGAATTATCAGATGGTCAGGGAATTCCTTTACCAGCTTCTCATAATTCTCATATGCTCCGGGAATATCGCACATGTTTGCAACAACGATGAGAGGTTTTCCCATTTTTCTCATTTTTCTGGAAAATTCCATTTTTTCCTCTTCACTCCATTGTTCAAGCGGCTTTTCCTTTAGGCCGAGTTCATTAAGGGTTTTCACAATCGCATCCCTGCTTATACCAAGCCCTGTGAACTGCTCATGCATTATTTCCTCATTCTTTTTTGTCCTGCCTTCCCGAAGAAGTTTTTGCCAGTTGTTATCCAGTATGCCCTTCAACCAGTAATCAAGCTCATCTTCAAGGAATCTTAGGTCATTTGCAGGGTCATAGCTTCCTGTTTCGACCTTTTCGCCCATCTCATTGGTTGAACCGCTTGCGTCAACTATATGAATAAGGGCATCTGCCTGCCTCAAATCATCGAGAAATTTATTGCCCAATCCTTTTCCTTCATGTGCTCCTGGAACAAGCCCTGCGACATCCAGTAAATCAGTAGGAACGAATCTTCTCGAATCAACGCAATACCCTGTTCTCGGCTTGCATTTTACGTTAAACTCCTTGTCAGGACATTCAACCTCGACATATCCTATTGCATGGTTGGGTTTGATAGTAGTGAAAGGCACTGGCGAACGTTTTACAACTGCACTTGTGGCTGCCATGAAGAACGTGCTTTTTCCCGTCGATGGTTTTCCTATTATTCCTATTAACATTGAACTCCTTTTACGATTGCATGTTATTTTATTGCTTTTGGAAAATCAGTTCGCATCAAGTTTTCCAGCAGCAATTCTGAAGGCCCCTTCGAGAGCTTTCACTTCCTCGCCTTTTATAGAAAACTGGTCTGTCTTCTTGTAAACTTTTAGATTCACTTCTATGCCTTTGACTGAAAACGACAAAACATATGGGCCTTTATCCACGTTGTCCCCTGAATAAGCCATAGAAGTAGTACCTTCGTTATCATACCAGTTTATACGATAGAGCAGTTTGTCCCCATTTGCTCCAAGGAGACGGAATCTGATATCCGAAGATATATCAAATGGATCACCGGGTCTGAGCTTCTTCTCATTCACCAGTTCTGCACATACTATTTTGTTACCGACTTCCAATATCTCTTCCCCTTCTCTTTTTACATAAACCGGCTCGATGTGAGGCATAATCCCGGATTCGACCCTGTCCGCAATCTTTGATTTATAATGTTTAAGCGACGGCACATCGACTAATTTAAGCGGTTTGTTATATTTCTGCCCCACAATCTCGTCTGTAAGCGGTCGCTTTGACGGCAGGGAAACGCATTGTAATTTCTTCAAACCTTCTCTGACGTAATCGGTTTTTTCCGGCTTCTTTTTATGCCTGATCATACATATATTGTGTATAAAAGTGTTTTTAAATGTTAGTTTATCTGGAAATTGGTGGTTAGGATTCTTCAACATCATCTGATAATGAGAAGCGGCGGATATCGGTATAAACCCGTGCAATTACTGATTTTTTTGTATTGGGCGAGAAGGTGACCATGTGATGTTCAAGGTCAATAACGGCATCATGACCTGACTGATTGCCTTGTGAATGGAACTTATCGCTTCGTACATCAAAAACCAGGTCGTTTTTTGTCAGTTTTGTAATGGATACCTCTGAAACGCCAACAACAAGCGAGCTCCTTGCCTTTAGTTTTTTCTTAAACAACAGTTTTCCCAGAATCAGCTCATCACCGAACTCAATGACTGAATCATTTGGGGATTTGAAGCTGATAGGTTCAGGTTCTTCTGCCGCCTCTGCCATTTCATGGTCCATCTTATTCAGTTCAATCAGATATTTAGTGGACGGGACACCGAAAATCTTGACTCTTGGTTTTGGTGCGCTTGAATTATCAACGAGCGGTTTTTCCTTCTTTAATGAATTTTTATCGCTTTCGTCGATTGGCTTCTGTTTGGCTTTATCCTTATGCTTTGGTTCTGACATGCGGATGAATGTGTGTGGAAATGCTTTTAAATGTGTATTATATTTTTCTAAGGAGTACTATGCTTTCCCTTGTTTCCACCTTCTTGGGTTTTACATCCGCTATCCGGTATGCCCCAACGATTATTTCTGATTCAAGGTTAAGCCTTTCTCCGATAGCAGCGAGTATTTCATCTACTAATATATGCTCGCGGAAGATTACAGAGTTGGAGACCACAACATAAGCACTGCTGCCCTTCTTCAGGACTCTTTTCATTTCCGAGATTGAATTTTCCATGTCTGCGAAATAAGCGCCTACGACTGGAATCCTGTTTCCGATTTCCTCTACTTCCGGTGGAACGTATTTCGGTTTTGTATCTTTTTGCAGGAAAGAACGGAGAGAACGGCCTCTTGTATGTTTTGTTATTTCTTTGTTCAGGGCAAGCAGGCTCAGCTCAAGGCCGTAAACCTTGGAATAGTCTATATTGTTCAGGTAAGGCGGGGAAGTAACGATAACATCGCAGGATTCTTCTTCACAGGGAAGTACTCTTGCATCGCCGAGCTGCACGTCCGGCTCTTTTCCAGTGGTTCCTGCCTTTTCAATATCGGAAACCATCTGTTTTACCTTTCTCTTGAATGCGTCCTTTGTTGTCATTGCCCTTTTCCTTTTGTCTATTTTCAGGAATCCGCCATCCTTCACTATTATGCTTGACTGGGGTAATATCGAGATAAGCGCAAGGAGAAGAAGGTTTCTTGTCTTTTCACTGAATTCTGATTTTTCTATTGCCTCCCTTATGTAAAGGATGTCGTTCAGGTTTCTTTTCGGGAATGCTGTTTTCGGATTAAAAAGTTCGAAGTCCCATTTAAGATTGGCCGGCTTTCTTTCCTTGAACAGGTTTTTCAGGAATTCTTTCATTTCTTCAGGATTTTTCTTCTCGTAATTGGCGCATTTTATCCTTGATACAAAAACAGCCAATTCAGATGCATCTATTCCTATGCTCTCCAATCCTTTTTCCTTTGCAGCAAGAAGCGAAGTACCTGTTCCGCAGAAAGGGTCAAGAAGAATTCCTTTTGTTTTCTCCCGGTTAAGTGCATATTCGACTATTTCGGGAGAATAACCCTCCTTGTAATAGAACCAGCGGTGAGTAGGCTTCTGCTTGCTGGATTCAAAAGTCATGTATTTTCCGAGAGAAAGGTCCTTAATCATGCAGAAACAGCTCTTTTTGCAAGTTCATCAGCACGCTGGTTTTGTTCCCTGCTGACATGCTCTACTTTTACTTTCATTTCTTTCATCAATTTATCCGCTTTTGCTTTCAACGGTTTAAGCCCGGCATTCTTCACTCTGTACTCGCCGCTTATCTGTTTCTCTATAAGCTGGCTGTCCGTCCTTATATGAATCTCCTTCTCATTCAGTTTGTCTGCAGTTTCCAGTGCACGGATTAGAGCAAGATATTCCGCCTTGTTGTTGGTACCTTCACCAACATATTCACTGACTTCCATTACATTGGTTCTTCCTTTGTAAATCACTACGCCTATTCCCATTGGTCCGGGATTTCCAGAACATGCACCGTCCACATATATGATGAGCATGAATGAAAACATTGATGGAAGTTTATAAATATTAATACGAACTTTTGTTTGCTTTTACATTTATGGATTTCGTTTTGGCACAGCTTTTTTAATATTCTTATCGAATCAATCCCGTGAGAGGCCCTCTCGGTACATGCAGATATCTTGTAAAGCCAGCACTTTATGTGCTTCTTTTAATGTTATCCATCCCGCTCGCGCACGCGGTACCGCTCACAGAAAACGTGACGCTGAGTTCAACTCCTGGTTCTGGATATACGTCGGACAATCTCACGCTCTCCTACGATTCCTACAGTCCGGTTGGAAAACCTGTGAAAAACATCACTAACTGGTACGTGAACGGAAGTGCAATCCAACTGCTTAACATGCCTTTTGAGGGCGGAAGCACATCAATCTGGACAAGGGATTATTCCGCTGCCGGCAACAACGGAACAGTAACCGGAGCGGTATGGAGCAACGATACGGGTCACGATGACTGGGGAGCATATCGTTTCGACAGCAATGGTGACACAATAGAATTCCCGATGGATTATTCAGGCGATGAAATAACAATTTCCACATGGATAAATCATGATACCCTCGGTGGAAACGTCCAGAGGTACGTGGACCTTGAATCCAGCAAAATGGTTTTGAGATACGATTGGGGTTATCTCCACACATGGATAGTATTTGAAGATGAAAGTTCCCTCGGGTTTTATTCGGACAGGTACATACTTTCCACAGGCACATGGTATCATATCGTGAGCGTATGGAACGGAACGACCCTTACATTATATAAAGACGGAGTAGCTCTGAAATCAAGTACAGTAGCCGGGAAGACCTTCGCAGATGTTTCGGGAACCTGCTACATATCAAATCCGGGAGAATATATGCGGGGATATTTGGATGATGTCCAGATATTCAACCGGGCACTGTCAGCGGAGGAGGTAGAGGCACTGCATCAGGACCAGCTGAACCTCATCGTGAGCCAGGAAACCGAAGTCGGGGAGACCTGGAAGGCAGGAGTAATACCCAATGATGGGACCGAGGACGGTGCAGAGGCATACAGCAATGAATTTATCATACTTGAAGACCCGGGAAACATTTCGGTGAACCTGGAACTCCCCGCGGAAGGCGTGCTTTTCTCCTATGGGACAAGCATTGATTTTACCTTCAACCAGACCAATTCCTATTCTACAAACATGTCCTGCTCGCTTTACCTGAATGATATTCTGAACCAAACAAATAGTTCAGTCGCACATGCAACTACAACCTCTTTTTCTGTTTCCGGCATTTCCGTTGGTTCACATAACTGGAGCATCAACTGCAGCGGCATGGGGCAAAGTAACGTTTCCGAGACAAGAAATTTCACAGTAAATGATAACCAGAACCCCTCAATAGGATTTACTTCCGGCACAGAATCCTCGGGAGCGTACTTTGAAAAGAGGTACGTTCAAT
>JGI10211J34971_10001681_pt1 | contig 18138 bp, 18 predicted proteins | sample Etolagsediment_FD_34971 | JGI IMG/M metagenome (IMG submission 34971) | reverse complement strand
CACATTCCTTTTAAATCTCGGGCAAGTGCAGCATAGCATGCATCGTATTCGGTCGGTCCTAATGCAATAAATCTGTCTGCCTTGAGGGCAAGAGTCTCTGTCATAGGCTGACGTAATATGCCTCCTTGAAGGATCGGCATGATTCCTTTTCTAAAACTTCATCTGCATGAGCATGGACTTCCTCATCTATGAACCACCTAATAGCCACAGAAGCATCAATAATCCAAATCATACGCTATATCCTCTTAGTCTGCGTAATATAGTGATGCTGCTTGTACTATCCTTCCTCCCCTTTCTCAAACCCTTAACACTCTTAAGGAACCTCTTTTTTTCCTCCTTAGCCTGCCAATCTAAAAAGCGCTTTTCAAACTGTTCAGGCGTAACCAAGACTGCACTTATTTTTTTCCCTTTGCTGATAAGAATGGGCTCACCTTTATCGTTTAATCGATCCAATATTTCACCTAAATTGTTTCAAAGTTTAAGGACATTAACCTGTTCCATGTTTTACCTTTCTTGAATTTTAATTCAATCCAGTCTAAAATAATCTGGCACATATGACAAGAGTACAGGTGTAGGTACACATACCGACTAATCACCATTGATCCAGTCCTCGACATTCAGCCCGGGAATTTTCATGAAATGCCTTTTATTTCCTGTGACTAAAATCATATCGTGCTGAATAGCTATGGCGGCAATCCTCAGATCAGGTTCACTTTTTGTTAGGCCTTTTTTTTCTAAAAGGGTTTTTAATCGGCCATATATTTTTCCGCTGTCGGTATCAAAAGGGAGGATGTTCACATTGGGGAAAACCTTATCCTCGTATGCTCTTAGGATTCTCTCTTGATTCCTTGAACGATAGGCGCCAAAATATATTTCAGAAACATTGATAGAGGTTGTAAATTGTAAGCCTTTTGGCAACGATTCTAACTTTTTTATCAGCAGGGGTGATGGTACTTTCTTCAGAATATTGCTGAGGCAGTCTGTATCAAATACGTACATTAGACCTCTATACCGTTTCTGTCTATAGACATTCTTCTTGACTCATAAATACCTTCAATAAATTGATCAAAATCCTCCACGTCGGATAACGCACCCTTGGCCAACAATAATCCTTTACTTTCCCTTGGGTCAGCCCAATTTCTCAAATAATCCTCATACGGCACCACCACTGCAACATTCTTACCCTTCCTTTTGATCATTACCGTTTCCCCTGCAAATGTGACACGGCTTATAATAGACGATAATTTTGCCTTGGCTTCAGTTAAATTACAAGTTTCCATGCTTTTCACCTCTTTAATGTCACTAAAAAATATCGGTTAAATCCAGTTCGTAATTGATTAAATTAGGACACAGATACTCGCAGACCCGCCAGCTTCGCCTTGCGGATTCGCATAGCGGGCAGGAAAGTATTTTCTTATATTATCAAATGCCTTACGTTAGATGAAATTCCTATGCTATCAAATTATATATAGTCAATTAGACTATGTCAACACTTTATCCAGCCATATAATCTAATCAAAATTTTCTAATTGAAATACGCCATACCCCCACTTGAAAAACAGGAGTTTCACATATTTTTTGAAAAATGCATCCATAATCTTCCGATCTTTGGTGGTAAAATTAATTTTTATCCATCTTTTAAAAATATCATCTTTTATGAGCATGTGTGTGATTCCCATTTTTTTAAGCGTACCCAGTAACTCTTCAGGCTTATCTGACCTTTTCACAATCCGACGCAGTACGCTGTTATTATTCATATCAAACATATATTCTCTATCGCAATAATATCCTCTGTAGCCCATAAAAATAAATAATATCTTGGCATCCTCTGAAAGGCTCTTGTTTATGAATTGCATGACTGGGTATTCTGGGCGGTATTTATTTATATATTGATCGCGGCTCAAGGTACCGTTTAGATAGCTAAAAGGATCTACATAGTTATATTGATTTAAAATATAGTTAGCATTCAACCAAAATGCCAAGGATAAGATAACAAAAATAAGAGCCAATCCTATGCTTTGTGCCGAACGAGAGTTAAATTTCCTCATTGCCTCTGTCATTTTCCTACAACCAAATATCGATAATATAACTAATGGAGGGATAACTGGAGAAATATACCGAATCCTCAGGTTACTGCTGAAAAAAGCAAAAGCGAAAAATAAGACCACAAAAGTTATCATGATCTTTTTCTCATTTCTTATAATTGCAGAATCTCTTTTTATTCCATAAAAGGCAAAAAATGGGAGGAAAAAAAGGAATGGATTCAGTCTTCCATCAAAATATTGAGGACTCCCGTCCTGACCCTGAAAAAAGATTCTTATCGGCAAAAGCGCCATTTCCCACCAGGTCTCGTGGTAGACCAAACTTCTAAAAGTAAAAAGGCCGATTGTTTGTTTATTTACGGCATTATGTGTATTAAACCAATGATCATAAAGAGGAAATATAGGATTATTAGTCCAAACATAGTTTCTAATCATCCAGGGGGAAAAAAATAGGAGGGCTATAAATAAAAAAAGTAATCCATACCCAGCAGCCGTTAAAAAAGGAGGCTTATTACCTTTCATATATCTTGAATAAAAAAAAGGGACAAAAAGTGTTAAGATAAAACAAGTGATCAAGCCATTGTATTTTGTTCCCATGGCCAGCCCACAAGATATGGCCGATAATACTAAAAACTTGAGCTGAAAATCCTTTTCGATCCATTTAAATAATAGTAGAAGAGAGGCAGTGGAAAAGAATATAAGCCCTAGGTCAACGTAAACAGTAATGGAAAGCTTAACAATAATGGGGATAGAAAGGAAAAAGATTACCCCCAATAGCGCATAAAAAGCATTAATTCGGCGTTTGAGATAATTGAATACGAGCCAGGCCGTGAGTAAAGCGAAGCTAAAATGGATAAACTTGGGAATGATATCATTACCAAAATACAGAGGGATCAGATAGACCAAGTCCAAATTCATGGGATAGTAAGAAAAGACCATGAATGGGATTTCGTATATGCATCCATGCTTAAGATATAACTTCGGCACTGCCAGGTGGTGTGTAAGCGCATCCTTGCTCACTGGGGGGACGTAGGAAAGGATAAGGATCGAAACGATAAAAACCGCTAAAATACCAAGAAGAAAAACCACCCCGTAAAATGCATTCTTTTTCTCGTTCATTTCTTAAGAATCAGCTTTAATACCGAGCCTCTCTCTTTAGATGAAGTCACTAGACTAACAAAAAATGCGGGAATCATCAAAAAAAGCACTATAAAGAACTGAATAAAAAGATAGATAGATCTTCTATGATTCAGGTTCCCTTTTAGGGCTTCGTAGAACTCATTGTGAGGCAAGCCTAGCGCATTAAGAATGCTTTGGACAAGGCCAAACGGCCCTTGTTCAAAACAAAAGGTGCTCATTTTAATAATCTTGAGGTGAGTTTTTGCAATAAGATATTTGACCGATTTCTCATTAAAGTGATACTTATGCCAAGGAATGTCTAAATGAAACCAGTGTCTTCTAAATCCGCGGGCTTCCAAACTTGAAAAATTTGGAACCGCAACGATTATGGCACCCTTTGAGGCAAGCAATGTATATAATCGACTCATAACCGTCCGGGGATTATCCATATGTTCCAGTGCATGCCATATGAAAATAAGATCAAATACTCCTTCCGGTAGATTCATTGTGTTTAAATCACCTTGCAGATACATTATCCGGTCGCTGTCAAGAAATCTTTGTGCGGGATAAAAAGGATGTTCAATACCCCAACATTGGCAGCCATACTCCAGAAATGACTGCAAAAGACGTCCTTCCGCGCAGCCTACGTCTAAAATTTTCGGTGTTTGCGTAGAGACTGGAATCAAGGATAGGTAGCGCTTTGCCCGCACACGCATTATGAAGTTTCTGGTTCTTTGAACATGCGGGCTGAACTTATTTACATCCTTACCATAGTAAGAATAAATATCATACATACGGAGAATTTCATCGTCGGGAAAAGGGGATGTACGGGTCAATCCACATATCTGACATTGAACAAGAAAAAACTCTGAAAAAGCTGTTTTTGACGAAAATAAGACTTTCGCTTCTAATCCATGACACAAAGGGCAGGGATCGAAGGCTTTATTTTTCATTTCTTTACCCATTATTATGTATGGATTCTTTGGTCTCAGGATTAAAAAGTGGGTCTTGACGGATTTTTAGTCGATGAAGGAGACATTTCAGGGTGGTGATAACAACTCCAATCCCGTATCTCACAGCTTTTCTGAATCCGATTGAAGAGGCTCCTTCAAAATACCTGGCCGGACAGGAAACCTCACCAATTCTATACCCGAAATAGATAATCTGAACCAACATTTCATTATCAAAGACAAAATCGTCAGAATTATTTCCTAAGGGTAAATTCTCAAGAACTTCTCTTGAAAATGCCCGATAACCTGTATGGAATTCTGACAGCTTGCTGCCCAAAAGCACATTTTCCACCGCAGTAAGAAAACGATTAGCGATATATTTATAGAAGGGCATTCCCCCCTTAAGTGCTCCGCCACCAATAATTCGTGACCCTAAAACAACATCATACACATCAAAGACTATCATGCTGGCCATAGCTATGATCAATTTAGGAGTATATTGATAATCAGGGTGAACCATGATCACAATATCAGCATCATGCCGTAATGCCTCTTCATAACAGGTTTTCTGATTTCTTCCATAGCCGTAATTACGATCATGTAAAAAGGTTTTGATACCCAATTGTTTTGCCAACAATACCGTACTGTCAAAACTATTGTCATCTACCAGTAATACCTCATCCACAACATCCAAGGGTATTTCTCCGAAGGTTTGCTCCAGGGTCTCCTCAGCATTGTAAGCCGGCAAAACAACAAGGATTCTTTTTCCATTTAACATGATTCTATTGCCTGTAAAAACAATGAGTAAAAAATAAAGATTGCTAATCCATTGTCTAACAAAAAAATAAGATCAATAAGGCTTAATCAAATATTTTCTCTGGCCTTTCTTAATAAAACATTTATTCCTATATCTTTCTCTCTTTCTTGAAGTGGTATTTTTTCAAGGGTTACTACTGCTTTTATGAAATCCCCCATATGCATATAGGTAATTGCAAGGTTTTTCCTTAGGTGAATAGAGTCTGGAGCAATATTTAGACCTTTTCTTAATGCAAAAACTGAATTCTCATAATCGCCTATCGAGCCATATGCGCCTCCGAGATTGGCCCAAAATTGGGACTCTTTTGGGCTAAATACAATTGCCTTATTAAAATTTTTAATTGCTTGATTCTTTTTGTTTAATCTAAAATAGGCCATTCCCATATTGTTAAACCATTGCCCACGCTCATTAGAGGCCATGGGTAACGATTTTGCCTTATTAAGATACATGAGGGCAGCATCAGGTCTGCCCGTATCAATCAATAGCGCAGCATAATTGATGTAATTTTTTGCCTCATGGGGATAATTATTGATAGCTATCTGAAAATATCTCTCGGCCTCCCTTACATTTCCCTCATCTAAAAGGCTTTCGGCAAATCCACCAACATACAAAGTATTATTAAAATGAAGTATCTCCTGTTGAAAAAAGGTCTTCTCATCGTGCCAGAGATTTTGGTTTAAAAGATAAGAATACGTTCCAAAATAAATAATTATCACACTCAGGGAGCTCAATACGAGGAAACGGTTGACCTTGATTAATTTTCCGATATACCAGGCACAAGAAAAAGAAAGAAATACCGTGGGGAAATAAAGCCACCTCATAGATACCTTCGTCACTGCTGAGGTATGAACGATATTGAGAACTGGAAAAAGTGCTACAAGAAAAGTAACAAAGGAGAATAGGAGAATGTTATTTTTTCTTTCCCTCCATAAAAAAAAGGCTAAAGCAGCGAGGCAAATAAAACCGGCAAAGGCCTTCCAACTCAAGTAATTATCAGGATACTGAATGATAAAACTGTGTAAATTGTAGGGGATAAGAATCAATTTCAGGTTATATATAATCAAAAATGGGACAAAATAAANATTNTTCCANAGATGAGGTGTNGAAACAGGTGTCAATACAGATCCAATAGCATTAGCCCTCAGCATTAAATAGAAGAATAATATAAGAATAAATGGGATATAACCCAAAATTTCATCTTTACAAATCTTATTATTGTTTGCCATGAGTCTGTTGTATAAAAAAAATATGGGTAAAAGCATCACACCAAATTCTTTGCACAATAGAGCCGCCGCAAAGGAAATATATGAAAGCACACCAGCCCATATCCTTGCTTCATTTTTCTGTTTTAGGTAATAATAAAACGATATCAAAGAAAAGAGTGTAACCAGGATATTGTTCCTTGAGCTAATCCAGGCAACAGATTCTGTATTTATTGGGTGAAGGCCGAATAGGAGTGTTGCTAAAAATGTAACATAGCGCCCATCTAACAACATAAAAAGTAGTTGATAAAGAATAACACAGGTAAACAGATGTAAGACGAGATTGGTTGCTCTAAATCCTGAAGGATTCATTCCCCATATTTTATAATCCAGCGTATAGAATACGTTTACAAGGGGGCGATAATAGCCGGTATGATAGCCAGGAAGACTCTTATCAACACCATCCTCTTGGAAAAGATAAAAAGCAGGCCTGCTAAATTCTCTAAGAGAAAGGTTATCCTTGACCAGTGGCCTGTCATCAAGTATAAATTTACCTGAAAAGGTGGGTGCATAGGCAGCAATTATGAACAAAGATAAGAGAAGAGGGAGTAGGATCTTTGAGCTGTTTTCTGTAATGCTATGCATACACAACCTGTTTATTATCTATCGAGATAAGAGCTAAAAATCTGCTGAAAGTGAAAATATTTGCCCTCAAATCAGAAATTTACCTCACAGAATGCAGAAAAAAAACCTTTGCATTCATTACCTTATTTATAATAATCCTGAGTATCTATTCCAATACATTTCAGGCATCGTGGCATTTTGATGACATTTCTAATATAGTAAATAATAAGGCCCTCCACTTGACGCAACTTTCCTGGCAAAATGTTAAGAATTCACTCTTTGCTGCTCCGAGGTCACCTGGGGAGCTGTATCGTCCAGTTGCGTGCCTCAGTTTTGCCTTAAATTACTATTTTGGCAAAGATAATATAGTTGGATACCATATCATTAATATATCAATCCATTTTGTGGCTGCAATCTTTCTTTTTCTCTTTATATATACCACTCTCAATCTTCCACTCTTAAAGGCCAGATATAGCATACATTCTTATTTTATAGCACTTCTATCTACAACTCTATGGGTTGTAAATCCTATACAGACGCAAGCTGTCACCTATATTGTCCAAAGAATGGCCAGTATGGCGGGTATGTTTTACATTATTTCCCTGTACCTATATGGAAAGTCAAGAACTGCAACACAAAATCCGGAAAAGATACTACTCCTTTTCTTATGCGCTATCTCAATGCTATTAGCATTTGGAAGCAAAGAAAATGCCATTATGATACCTGCAACGCTATTTCTTTACGATCTTTTCCTTATTCAGGGTATTTCTATGGAAAGCGTAAAAAAACAGTTCAAGATCTTTCTGGGTGGGGCAACTCTGGCAATTATCATCGGGGTAATCTATTTCACCTTTTCAGACGCCACCCTTTCCTCATTTTTTAGTTTATATGAAGAGAGACCTTTCACACTTTGGGAACGGTTACTAACACAACCCAGGATAATCATTTTTTATATAAGCCTTATTATCTACCCCATGTCCACCAGGCTTTGTGTAGAACACGATATCGCCATTTCAAACTCCTTTTTTGATCCGATCACAACCATCTTATCCATATTACTCGTAATTGGTATAGCGAGCGGAGCTATTTTTATATCAAAAAAAAGGCCTTTCATCGGCTTTTCTATTCTTTTTTTCTTTTTAAATCACATAATAGAATCCACTATCCTTCCCTTGGAATTAATTTTTGAACACAGAAACTATATTCCTTCCATGCTTTTTTTTGTTCCTATCGCTATTGGCTTGATTACTGTCTTACGCTACTTCTCGTATAAACAATCAATGCAAATAATAATAGCCCTCTCAATGGTTTTGATTATTGTGGGAGAGTCCCACGCCACTTTCATGCGAAATTTTACATGGAGAAACGAGGAAAGCCTTTGGATAGATTGTATAGATAAATATCCACGCCTATTTAGGGCCCACCACAATTTAGGAAAATACTATGCCGAGCTCAACCAAGATGAAAAGGCCATAGCTCAATATAAAAAGGCCTTGGAACTCAAGGAGACCCACATTAAAGGCGAACGAAGCATCTCATATTATAATTTGGGATTGATATATACCAAAAGAAAGGAATATGAAAAAGCCAAGGAACACTATTTACATGCCTTAAAACTTAATCCGCAATTTTCTGACGCGCATCATAATCTGGCATCAGTGTTGGCCAATAACCCAAACAACCAGGCACGTGTCTATGAGGAGCTAAAGAAGGCTATCACGTACAATCCAAAAACCTCACTTGCATACAGTGACTTAGGGTTCTTGCTGGCAAAAATGGGAAAACTCGATGCAGCTATACATCAGATACAAAAAGCCCTGCAAATAGAACCGGGTAACGTTCCTGCATTAGAAAGAATGGGATTTGTTTACAGAGAAAAAGGTGAAATGGGGAAGGCGTTTTCCTACTTTTTTAAGGCCTTAAAACAAAGGCCTCCTGATATTAGGGCAATCCTTCTATTAGCTGAAACCTATCTAATTATCGGGGAGGGGGGTAGAGCACGGAATATAGTATCACAAACAATTGATTCTTCCAGCGCCAAAAAGTTTCTATCCTATGTTCAGCAAATCGGAGAAGAAGATAACATACTTCAAATAAGGCCAAATATGGATGTTATCCTTCCACTCCTGTCTGAGGTTTTCGAGGAAAAGGGGGCGCTATTTAAAGAAAATAGTGAAGTTTGTCTGGATATGATAAAAAAGGAAAGAAATAAAAGGGGAGATAGTCATCAATAAAGACCTCTCCCCTTTATTTTTATACCGGTGAGTAACATTAAGTATTAACTACCAGTAACAGAGCCACCTGGACCGACAATAGTATAGGTTCTGTTTCCGGAAGCATGCGCTGCGGTCATATTATAGCCACTTGTGGTACCAGCAACGATGGTTATAGAAACATTGGTGCTAAGATAGAGACCATAGGTAGTACCGGTTAGGTCACCTATAGCAGCACTATATAGCTGTTTATCAACAAAGTAGGCCTCTTGACTTGTAGAGGCATTCTTCAGATCCGACTGTGCCGCAGCATTGAAGGCTCTGCTCCTGTATGCGGAAAACTGAGGGATAGCGATAGCTGCGAGGATGCCGATGATGGCAATAACAATCATCAACTCGATCAGCGTAAAACCCTCTTCCTTTTTTTTGGTAAATTTTTTTAACATTTTAATCCTCCTTATATTTTTTCGAACTATTGATCATGATCAATAAATAAAACAGTCTGAAATTACCTATTAACCCCCTTTCTTAATGAGCATTAAAAATCTACTCTATAATCAGCAAATATCATGCCATAAAATATGATTTTATACCTTGGTTATATAATTTCTTTCATTTATGTATGGTTAGACACTCTCTTTTTTTGTTTTTAAAAAATAAATGTCTTTCAAATATCGCGATATTTTAATAAATACCAAAAAAACGGTGATTTGCACCAAAAAAAAGTGATTCTCACCCTAATATCCAATTTCTTTAAACAGCTTCTTACAACAGTTAAAAATAAAATATCTAAATATTTAATTTCTTGAGTCGATATTTTAGAGAATCAACAGTAATACCCAATAGATTCGCTGCTCCTTGCTTTGAACCATGTGCCATTTCTATAGCCTTGAGGATATAACCCCTTTCTATATCAGCCATGATTGTATCAAGCTCCATTCCATCATGGCCTATGTCAGTGCGACGTCTATCTTCTTTTATTTGAACCTGCTTAAAGTGAGAAAGCGCCAAACTCTGAGGTAACACAATATTGGATGTCTCCAGTGCCACACTCCGCTCAATTATATTCTCTAACTCCCTTACATTGCCTGGAAAAGAGTAGTTACTCAGTATATCCATTGCATAGGCAGATACCTTGTTTACATTTTTGCCCAACTCCTTGGAACATTTCACCAAACAGCTATGAGCCAAAAGAGGCAAATCCCCCTCTCTTTCTCTTAAAGGTGGGACAGGAATCTCAATAACATTTACTCGAAAAAAAAGATCCTCCCTAAAACTTCCTGACATTACCTCTTTTTCAAGGCTCTTATTTGTAGCAGATATGAATCTCACATCTACCGTTCTCTCCTGGGTTTCTCCAATCCTCGTAAAGGTCTTTTCTTGAATCACCCTCAGAAGCTTCACCTGGATAGCTAGAGATAACTCACCTATCTCATCAATAAATACTGTTCCCCCATTCGCTGCCTCAAAGAGACCAGCCTTATCTGTGCTTGCCCCGGTAAATGCTCCCCTCTTATACCCAAAAAGTTCACTTTCAATTAATGTCTCAGGAATCCCCGCACAATTAACAACAACAAAGGGATTATCACTCCTCAGGCTCTGTTCATGTATAGCCCTCGCTACAAGTTCCTTGCCTGTACCGGATTCTCCGGAAATAAGGAGGTTTGTCTTTGTAGTCGCAACCCGTCTGATCAGGTCATAAATCCTCTTCATTTGAGGGCTCTCACCAATTAAATAACCAAAATGGTACCCTTTCTTTAAATACTCGTCATTCTCATCCCTTGAAACAGTCTTTTTTTGAAGGGCATCTCGAACAATCTTTGTAAATTCATCAACCGCAAAGGGTTTTGGGATATAATCGTAAGCTCCATCCTTCATGGCCTCAACAGCCGTCTCTGCTGTGGCAAATGCCGATATAATTATTACCGGGGTTTCTGAATTAACCTCTTTTGCCTTTCTCAGCACCCCTAAACCATCTATGACGTCCATACGAATATCAGTGATAATCAAATCAAATGCGTCTTTATCCAGAATACTACATGCCTCCTCACCATTCGATGCACACCATACAGTATAGCCTTCCTTGACCAATAAAATCTCAAGGAATTCTCTCATGCTTAATTCATCATCAACTACCAAGATTGAGTTCGTTGTCGCTTTGTCATCGGTCATTTTTTATGTGTCATATTTCATTGTTGACTATCAGGGGTGAGTTGAGAAGCGTCCCACACAATCCTTCCTCCAACCATCGTAAGCAAGGCCTTACCTTTCATCGTTCGGTCAATAAAAGGTGAATTACGGCTTTTCGATTGAAAGCAGTCTTGCTTTATCACATATTCATTGTTTGGATCTATTATTGTTAAATCTGCCTCTTTTCCCTCTTCAAGCGTACCACCTTTTATGCTAAGAATAGAGGCAGGATTATAGGAAAGCTTTGCTATGGCTGAAGTGAGATCCATCACCCCTTCCCTTACTAAGGCTAAGGTAAGGGGTAAAGCCGTCTCCAGGCCTATTATTCCAAACGCAGCCTTATCAAACTCTACATCTTTCTCGAGTTCACTATGGGGAGCGTGATCGGTTGCAATAACATCTATTACGCCGTCAGAAAGTCCTCTTTTTATGGCCTCTACATCCTTGGGTTCTCTCAATGGGGGATACATCTTGGCATTAGTATTAAAGCCAATCACAGCTGTGTGGTCAAGACTAAAATAATGTGGAGCTGTCTCAGCCGTTACAGAAATTCCTTGCTCTTTGGCCTGTCTAATAAATTCAACCGATCCTTCGGTACTCACATGGGCAATATGAACAGGATATCCCGTTAATTTTGCCAAAAGTATTTCCCGTACCACCATTATCTCCTCTGATGCCGCTGGAATTCCCTGTAAACCAAGTTTGGTAGAGATGGTACCCTCATGCATAACGCCCTTATTTGACAGACCAAGATCTTGACAATGTGAAATAACCGGCAAATGAAAAAACCATGCGTATTCTATTGCCCTCCTCATAAGTTCACTGCTGGTTACTGGCCTCCCGTCATCAGATACCGCCACAGCACCTGCCTGTTTAAGGTCGCCAAATTCAGTTAATACCTCGCTCCTCGAACCCATGCTTATAGCAGCAACTGGATACACTCTTATCACGTTGGCCTTTCGCGCCCTCTCCACTATGAATTCTGTAACGGATCGTGAATCATTGATGGGACGTGTATTCGGCATACATGCCACAGCAGTAAATCCTCCTACAGCAGCTGCGTGGCTTCCAGTGGCAATTGTCTCTTTGTACTCCTCACCTGGCTCCCTGAAATGCACATGCATATCAATGAGACCAGGGGTAATTATCATTCCAGATGCATCTATTGTCTTTACATCCATAGCAGTAGGAGGATTATATTTCCCAGGGGAAATGATGCTTTCAATCTTTCCCTTTTTTATAATAATATCCAGCTTCTTCTTTGTTTCAGAACGCGGATCTACTAATTCTCCGTCCTTAATCCAAGTTATCACCCTTACCTCCTCCAATTAACAGGTAAAGAAGGGCCATTCTTATGGCTACACCATTACTCACCTGATCAAGAATCACAGAAAAGGGACCATCAGCCAAATCTCCTGTTATCTCAACACCCCTATTGATAGGACCTGGATGCATTATGATGACATCCTTTTTTGCCCCTTTGATGAGCTGCGTATTTAATCCAAAAAAAATAGCATACTCTCTCAGGCTCGGAAATAGAACCTTATCCTGCCTTTCGAGTTGAATCCGCAACAGCATGATAACATCTCTATTTTTTACTGCCTTTACTGGATCAAGGATTACTTTTACCCCTAATGATTCGACATCAACTGGAATCATGGTTGGAGGGCCCGATATTGTCACCTCTGCACCCATTTTCCTCAAGCCTATTATATCGGATTTCGCTACCCTGCTGTGAGCTATATCGCCAATGATAACGGCGCGTAATCCCTTTATCCTGCCCTTCTTTTTCTTAATAGTAAATAGATCAAGCAATGCCTGAGTGGGATGCTCATGAATCCCATCTCCCGCATTTATTACCCCTGAATCAACATATCGTGCTAAAAGATGCGGGGCACCACTGGAAGAGTGTCTAAGGATAATAATATCTGGATTCATGGCCTGAAGATTGCGCGCAGTATCAATAAGTGTCTCTCCCTTTACCATACTGCTGTCTGTTGCTGAAAGACTTAATGTGTCTGCACTGAGTCTTTTTGCAGCCATTTCAAACGATGCCTTTGTTCTGGTGCTTGGTTCATAAAAAAAATTGACGATACTTTTACCCCTTAATGTGGGGACCTTTTTTATGTCTCGTGAGGAGATCTCCATCAATGAATCAGCAGTATCCAATATTAGATTTATATCGCTCACTGACAGTTGATCCATTCCCAACAGGTTTTTATGATTAAATCTATACATTTAAATAAATGTGCCCGCCCGCCTTGCAAGCGAGAGCGTTGCGGGCAGGTCTAAAGTTAAAGAGGGTCTGTTGTTCGTTGTACCGCAATGATTATCTTTTTGACAACGTACAACTGACAACAAAGGATGACTATGGTGTAAAAAAAGCCCCCTTCCCAATACGTTGGTAAGGGGGCTTTTTAAAAAGATAGTAACTATTCTTTTGAGCTTCACTTTCTTCTCTTTTCTGCTCAACATTTTCTATTTATGGTTTCTCTACCTTCTCCTTTTCATCTTCAGGAACCTTCTTTTTTCCTTTCGAGGTAACCTTTTTATCTGAAACCTTCGCGGTAATTTTCTGTTCACGCTTTATATCTTTTTTTCCGGTCGTTTTTTTTGACTTCTCATCCTGTGCCACTAATAATTGGATAATTGCTAAAGGTGCATTATCACCGCTCCTATTACCTGTCTTTAAAATCCTGATATACCCACCCTGACGGGCTACGAGACGATTTTTTATCTGATCAAATAATTTATGGGCAACTGATTTATCCATAATATAGGCAAGCGCCTGGCGTCTTGAATGGAGATCCCCTCTTTTGGCTAAGGTAATCATCTTTTCAGCGATAGGCCGTACCGCCATTGCTTTCGCATGTGTTGTTGAAATTTCCTCATGTTGGAAAAGACAAGTGACCAAATTTCTTAAAAGAGCTCTTCGATGACCTGAATCACGGCCCAATTTTTTTCCTGCCTTTCTGTGTCTCATTAATCCTGATCCTCTTTCTTTTCTTCCTCTTCTTCCTGTTCTTCCTTTTGAGGGAAGGGAAAACCTTCCAGTTCCATGCCAAACTGCAGATCCATTTCCTCCAAGATTCCCTTTATCTCATTCAGAGACTTTCTCCCAAAATTTTTGGTCTTTAGCATTTCACTTTCTGTTTTCTGGACCAGCTCATAAATATACTTTATAGTGGCATTCTTAAGGCAATTAGATGAGCGCACAGAAAGTTCGAGTTCGCTTACAGATCGAAAGAGATTTTCATTTATCTTCTCTTCTTCCTCTTTTTCTTCTTTTTCTACTTCTTCCTCTTCTTCCTCAAAATTAATAAAAGGGGTAACCTGTTCTTTCAAAATTTTCGCAGCAAATGCTAATGCATCTTGCGGGATTACTGTTCCGTCTGTCAAGATCTCTAAGGTCAGCTTATCATAATCGGTCCTCTGCCCTACCCTTGCATTCCCAACCACATATGTAACCCTCCTGATGGGTGAAAAAAGAGCATCGATAAATATTACGCCGATTGATTGATCTTCTGTTGCATTCTTTTCTGCGGGAACATAACCACGCCCGGTTTTAACAGTCATTTCTGCATGCAAATGAGCATCTTTATTGAGGGTAGCGATATGTTGATCTGGATTCATTACCTCCACTTTCCCGTCACATATTATATCGCCAGCTGTTACCTCTTTTTCTCCCTTATTATCCAGAAAAATTCTAATTTCTTCTTCTTCTTCAATAACATTTAGGTTTACTCCCTTTAAATTTAAGATGATATCAGTTACATCCTCTTTTACTCCAGGAATAGTGGTAAATTCATGAGGTACGCCATAAAATTTTACAGAAACAATTGCTGCTCCTTGAAGAGAAGAAAGAAGAATTCGTCTCAATGAATTACCCAAAGTGATACCGAAACCTCTCTCCAGTGGCTCACACACAAATTTCCCATAGAAATTAGTCGATTTTTCGGTATCAATTGTTATCATCGTAGGTTTAATTAAATCTCTCCAATTTTTCTGAAATTGCTTTTTCATAAATATATATTACCTCACGGAAAGTGCCTAAAATTAAAAGTGCCTAAAATGAGCTAAAGTCATAAAAATTGATAACCAAAGTCTCCAAAGTACAAAATCTCAAAATGAAAAACTGGAAAGTAATCTTTAAAATCCCTAACTTTAGGCAATTTAAATACTTTAGGTACTTTAGGTCAGTTACTTGGAGTAGAGCTCAACTATAAGTTGCTCATTAATAGGCATGCCTAATTCTTCACGATTGGGAAAGGCCTTCATTGTCCCACGAAAATTATCTCCATCAATCTCTAACCATGCAGGTATTTCTCGCCTCACAAAGGTCTCCTTTGCCTCCAGAATCACAGGAATCTTCCAGCTCTTTTCTTTTAATGCTATTACATCCCCTTGTCTTACTTGGAAAGAGGGTATATTTACCTTTCTTCCATTCACAGTGAAATGATTGTGCCTCACCAGCTGCCGTGCCTGATTCCTAGAGAAGGCAAATCCCATCCGATATACAATATTATCCAATCGACGTTCTAATAATACTAAAAGATTTGTACCTGTAATGCCCTTTTGCCTATCAGCCTTTACGTAATATCTCCGAAATTGCTTTTCTAATATCCCATAAATTCTCTTTGCTTTTTGTTTTTCTCGTAGTTGTATCCCGTAATCAGAGATCTTTCCGCCTCTTCTTTGTCCATGCTGACCCGGAGCATAAGAACGCCGCTCAAAGCCACATTTGTCAGTATAACACCTATCACCTTTAAGGAATAGTTTAAGTTTTTCACGTCTGCACAAGCGGCAGGCAGCCTCACTATATCGAGCCAAAATTTTCCCTCCTTACACCCTTCTCCTCTTTGGTGGTCTGCAGCCATTATGAGGAATTGGAGTCACATCCCTAATCATAGTAACGGAAAAACCATCCATTTGCAGTGCCCGTAAGGCCGCCTCCCTTCCCACTCCGGGACCCTTAACCCGAACCTCGGCGGTCTTTAACCCCATTGCCATTGCCTTTTTTAATGCACTCTGCGCTGCTAATTGGGCAGCAAAGGGAGTGCTCTTCCTTGATCCTTTAAAACCTACCTGCCCTGGACTGGATGAAGCTATTACATTACCATTCTTATCAGTGATAGTAACAATAGTATTATTAAAGGTAGATTGAATATAGACAATCCCAGCAGGGACAATCTTCTTTTCCTTTTTACTTTTGCTGGCCTTTCCTCTCTCCTTAACCATTATTCCCCCATAGATTTATTTTCTACGTTTTCCAATTATCCTTCTCGGTCCCCTCCTTGTTCGTGCATTCGTATGAGTTCTCTGGCCTCTCACTGGAAGACTTTTTCTATGTCGTAATCCCCTATAGCATCCCATATCCATCAGGCGCTTGATATTCATGGATATTTCACGTCTCAAATCTCCTTCAACCTTACAGGATTCATCAATAACCTTTCTTATTTTTGTTACTTCCTCTTCACTAAGTTCATCTGATTTTGTATTTAAATCCAGTCCGGCCGTCTGCAAAATCTTTTGGGAATTACTTCTCCCTATGCCATAAATATAGGTTAAGGCTATCTCTATTCTTTTTCCCTTTGGTAAATCAACACCAGCAATTCTTGTCAATGTGGTCTCCTTAAATAGTTTCTTGAGTCTCTTGGTTTATTGGTTCTTTTGATTTAAAATGTTATTAACGCGATAAGCACAACAAACCTAGCGTACACAAAAAACCTCATTACCCCTGTCTCTGTTTATGCCGAGGATTATCGCAGATCACTCTGAGCACACCTTTCCTTTTCACTATTTTGCAATTCTTGCATCTTTTTTTTATGGATGACCTCACCTTCATAATCTATCTTACGCTCCTTAATCCCTTTTTCATAAACCCCTCATAATGCCTGGTTAATAAATGGCTCTCAATCTGGGTAATGGTATCCATACCCACACCAACCACGATCAAAAGTGCTGTCCCTCCAAAATAAAAAGGAACATTTAGCCTGTAAATTAATATCTCAGGCAAAATACAGATTATGGAAACGTAAATGGCTCCACTAAATGTTATCCTTGTAAGTACCTTGTCAATATATTCGGCCGTACTTCTTCCAGGCCTAATGCCAGGGACAAATCCACCGTACTTTTTCATATTATCTGCGACCTCAGTAGGATTAAAATGAATCGCTGTGTAAAAATAACAAAAGAAAATTATAAAACCCACATAAAGTAAGGTGTATATCAAACGACCAGGTGCCAAGGAGTTTACAATAGCCTGAAGCCAACCAATCTGTTTAACATTTAAGAAGCCTGCTATAGTAGCTGGAAACATAATAATGGAAGAGGCGAATATTGGAGGAATAACGCCTGCAGTATTAACCTTTAATGGAAGATGGGTGCTTTGCCCCCCATACATCTTTCTGCCTATAACTCTTTTTGCATACTGGACTGGTATCCGTCTCTGACCTCTTTCAACAAAAATAATAACCCCAATTATTCCTATCATAAAAACGACTAAAAGAAGCCCAAAAAAAGGGCTCATTTCTCCAGTACCCATAAGGCGAAATGAATTGCCAACAGCTGAGGGCAACCTAGCCACAATCCCTGCAAAAATGATTAATGAAATACCGTTTCCAATTCCCCTCTCTGTTATCTGCTCACCAAGCCACATCAAAAAAGTTGTACCAGCAGATAATGTTATCATAGTCATTAGTCGAAAGCCCCATCCTCCTAAGGGAACAATCAAGGCTCCTTCTGGGCTTGTCATGCTTTCAAGGCCAACTGATATGCCAAAGCCTTGTATAAGACTAAGTAGTACCGTCCCATAGCGTGTATATCGTGTAATCTTTTTCCGCCCAGCTTCTCCCTCCTTTTTCAATTTTTCTAAATGGGGAACGACCACTGTGAGGAGTTCGAGGATAATGGCTGCACTTATGTACGGCATTATACCTAAGGCCATAACTGACAGCCTTCGTAAAGCCCCACCTGAAAACA
>JGI10211J34971_10001679_pt1 | contig 18147 bp, 14 predicted proteins | sample Etolagsediment_FD_34971 | JGI IMG/M metagenome (IMG submission 34971) | reverse complement strand
GGACGATATTCGTCGACAGCCCGGCAACGGTGTACCTGGACGCCGGCGAGTCGGAACCGGATCAATTGCAGATCGAGGTATACGACGGAGCGTGTTCGGTGTATGTCCGCGACGACCGGACGTTACCGGCGGCGGTCCGCGCGTATACGGAGCTTACCGGACGGATGCCGATGCCGCCCGAATGGGCGTTGGGATTTCAGCAGTGCCGGTACAGTTACTTCCCCGAATCGCGGGTGGTCGAGGTGGCGAAACGATTCCGGAAGGAAGAGATCCCGTGTGATGTTGTCTACCTGGATATTCATTACATGGACGGGTACCGGGTTTTTACCTGGGACTCCTCGCGCTTTCCCGATCCCGAAGCCATGGCGGAATCTCTGCACGAGCTGGGGTTTCACCTTGTTACGATCGTAGACCCGGGGGTGAAAGTCGATCCCGAATACGACCTCTATCGTGACGGAATGGCGATGAACGCGTTTCTATCTGACGCAACCGGTGTGCCGTATGAAGGGGTTGTCTGGCCGGGCGATACGGTGTATCCCGATTTTACCGACCCGGTGACACGGGAATGGTGGGCGAAAAACCATCGGGAACTGTTGGCTCGCGGCGTTGACGGAATATGGAACGATATGAACGAACCGTCGGACTTTTCCGGTGACAGCGATTACCGGCCGACGCTCACCGTTCCCGATGATTTGCTCGCGGGGAATGAAGGCCGCCTCGAAGCGTTCGGGCGCCTGCACAACGCGTATGCAAATGGAATGAACGAAGCGACGCGGTCGGCGTTCTCGCAATTACGGCCGAATGAACGCGGTTTCGTTCTGACCCGGGCGGGGTACGCCGGAATCCAGCGGTACGCGGCGATCTGGACCGGCGACAATCACAGCTGGTGGGAGCACGTGGGGATGATGATACCCATGTTCACCAATCTTGGCCTCAGCGGTGTAGCGTTTGTGGGCGGTGACGCCGGAGGCTTCCAGATGAATGCGTCCCCGGAGTTGTACGCGCGCTGGATTGCCGCTTCGTGTTTGACACCGTTTTTTCGCGCGCACTCCGAACTCGACTCGATTGATCACGAGCCGTGGAGTTTTGGTGTGAGGGTCGCGGAGGTTGCCCGGACATTTATCGGGTTGCGGTATCGATTGTTACCATATCTGTATTCATTGTTTGAACAGGCGTCCGCAACCGGAGCGCCGGTCATGCGACCGCTGGTCTACGAGTTTCCGGAAGACGATCGAGTACACAACCGTTCCGACGCGTTCCTGGTGGGTTCTGCCCTGCTGGTAGCGCCGGTCCGCGAGCGCGGCGTCCAGGAACGCAGCGTCTATCTGCCGGCGGGGCTCTGGTACGATTTCTGGACGGGCACGCGAATCTTGGCCGACGGAGGAACGACGGTTGCAGCCGACGCCCCGCTCGAGCGTATGCCGCTCTACCTTCGGGGAGGATCTGTCATTCCCTTCGAGGGATTACGCCAGCACACCGGAGAAGCGGGAGACGGGATACTCCGCCTCCTTGTTGCGCCGGATGGTTCGGGCCGTGCCGAGGGAACGATCTACGCCGACGAGGGCGAAGGTTTCGGATACCGCGACGGCGCCTACTGGCGCGCGGCTGTCTGTTTCGAGAGAGGTATGCTTACCGTAACGGTTCTTCACGGTGACGGTGCGCCGGCATTGCGCTGGAGCCGGGTAGAAGTGGTGGTGGTGCGCGACGCGGCCGAAGGGCCGCCCGTAGCGGGTAGTACGGCACCCGGCGCACCCGGCGACAGGCCGCCCGTAGCGGGTAGTACGGCACCCGGGGTTCTTTCGCTCCCGCCGGTGGCCGCTTTCGCGTTGCCGACGGAAGGGATCCTCACTGTTGGCGTTGATTGATCTTTGATCGTTCGATCAGAGGTTCAGACGATCAGGGTGATCATGAGTGCGGCCGAAACGATGCCGCTTACCGCGTTCACCGTATCGTTTGTGACGAGGTGAAAACCCCGGACAAGGTTGTTTGCCATACCGTGTGCATCGTGTCGGCGCTCGGTTATCGCTTCCCGTAGCGTATCCCAGTACTGGGCCTGTACGGTCGCTCCCAGAACGCTGTCAATCACCGAGCCCAGAAAGCCGCCCCCGGTAATTGCCAATACCATTGCGGAGAGTTCCAATGCGTTCCACCCGTACGTGAGAGTGTATCCGACGGCGAACCAGAGGCCGATAAACAGTGCCCCGCCGAGTGACGCAAATGTGCCGAGGATGCTGACGCCGCCGCTGGTACCGCGCGGTATCGTACGGAACGAGAGAATCGACACCGGATCGCGCCGGCTTAACACGCCAATTTCACTGGCCCACGTGTCCGCATTCGCGGCGGCGAGGGCGATGGCGAAGCCCAGCATGAATACCGGTTTTCCGGTGAGGGCATGGGCGGCAGCCATAACCGCCGCCAGGCCGCCGTTGGCAAGTACCTGGACCGAGTCGCGTTGTCTGCCTTTCGCGTGCATCCGTTCCGCGCGCTCTTTTGCGCCGCTTTTTACCGCGCTCAATACCGACGAAGAGAAGAAAAACGCCATAAGTACCGACCAGAAGAACGCTCCGCCGGACAGGTAGATAACAAAACCGGTCGCGGCGCCCGTGACGGCGCCGGCGGCGGTGATGGATCGACGCGTATAGGCAACCGCCGAAGCGAGGACGTTCAGTCCCAAAGCCCACGCGAGGCGGACCAGCCATAACGAGGGCAACGGGAGAAGTAGCGAGAGGGAAATTATGACGACGAGCGGTATGGTAATGTTGTCCACGCCCCACGGCGTGATTAATTCAACGGCAGTGGCAATCGCGGCGACGATGAGCGCGACGGCCATGATTGTGGTCGGCGCCATCTGCCAGCTCTCCGGGTTCAACAAAACCGACGTGATGTCGGGGCCGTGAAGGGCCGCCCGTTCCGCAATGATGCGCACTACGCCGTCCAACCGCGAGAGGGCCACCAGCACGGTGCTGTCGGTAGCCATTCCCACCCACGTTCGGGCCGCCGTCGTCGAGTACCAGGCGATAAGCTGCCGTGTTACCCCGAATCCCGACTCGGCGGGTGTCGCGGCGACGGTGAACGAAAGGGGCCCGGAAAAGAGCCACACCGCGAGAGCCGTCACGATTCCGGTTGCCGTGAACATCGCGGCAGTACCGGCGACGCTTTTTCTCCCCCCCGGTACGGTGAACCGGATTGCCCGGTTCCGGTTTCCAGACCATTCACCGACAAGGGATGCCAGCCCGTCTCCCCAGCCAAGGACCAGCATCGCCGCCAGGCCGTACCAGCGGGGGAAGGGTCCGCCCCAGGTCAGCAGGACGAGGATAGTCAGCGCCACGGGGTAATAGATGGTCCCGAGGTTTTTCTTTGGCTCGGCGTGTTCCATCGCTTTGAAGATGTGCCGTTTATACGATATGTAGTTGATACCGATGAAGCTCACCGGGCCCACAAGCGCCAACGCGAGGGAGTCGATCGAGAACATCGCGAAGAGCCACCAGTGAGCAACCCCGATGTGGACGATCTTCCGAGTTGTCGATGCCGAAACGATTTTCCGTTTCAGGAGGCCTTGTGAGGCGCCAATTACCGCAAAAATAAAGAGATACGATACGATCAGTGCTATCGCCGGACTCATGCGGGTCAATATACGAAAAACCCTTGCAAATGGGTAGCCGCAGGGATAGCCTGAACGAACATGAACGCAGAAGGACAAAAACGATTTGCGGTGTTGATCGACGCCGATAATTCACAATCTTCGATCATCGAAGGACTTCTTGAAGAGGTCGCCAATTACGGGATTGCGAGTATCAAGCGGATTTACGGAGACTGGAGCAGCGACGGGATGCGCGGGTGGAAATCGGTGCTTCTGGACTATTCGCTGCAGCCGATGCAGCAGTACCCGTATACCAAGGGGAAAAACGCCAGTGATATGGCGATGATCATCGACGCGATGGATATTCTCTATCGCGAGCGGATGGACGGATTCTGCCTCGTTTCCAGCGACAGCGATTTTACGCCGCTGGCGCAGCGGGTGCGCCAGGAAGGGATAACGGTCTTCGGCTTTGGCGAGGAGAAGACCCCCAAGGCCTTTGTCCGCGCCTGTGACCGGTTCATCTACACCGAAGTCCTCCGTAAGGAGGAAGAGAAGAGCGAAACCGCGGCGCCGCGGCGCAAGCAGGTAGGCACCAAGGAACTCAAGATGGATACGCACCTGGTGACACTGATTCGGAACGCCGTGGAGGATTCCGCCGATGATACCGGATGGGCGGCCCTCGGGGTTGTAGGACAGAATGTCACCAACCGAAGCACCGACTTCGATCCGCGCAATTATGGGTACAAGAAGCTTGGCGACCTGATCCGGACGATGCAGCTCTTCGATGTTGATGAGCGGCCCATGGCAAACAGTCCCGCTCACGATATTTATATNCGTGATCGTCGCCGGAAAACGGAGAANTAATCCCGGAGNAACCGTGAAGATCGGTGATTATGTCATCCTGGTTCTTGCCCTGCTGGTAACAATAGGTTTTTCGGTTTTCGCCGCACGGCAGAGTGGAACCGGCGGATTCGTGGAGATCCGCGTGGACGGCGAAACGTACCTGTACCCGCTGGACCAGGATCGGGAACTTGAATTCGAAGGACCTCTCGGACACACACACGTGGAGATTGTTGACGGACGCGCTCACGTTACCGATTCGCCATGCCGGGATAAGGTCTGTGTGAGTATGGGCTGGGTTCAGAATCAGGGCGACTGGACGGCGTGTCTTCCGAATCGGGTATTTGTGACGGTTCAGGGAGCGCCGCCGGCCGACGGCGTACCGGACGCGATAGCGCGGTAATCCGGGTCGGTTACCGAAAAAAGTCCCTCGGCACCGGAAGTCATATAAATATTCCGGCGGTCATCAACAAACAGTGCTTCCACTCCCGGCAAACTGCTCACCAGCGAGAATGCCCGGTCCAGTCCCATCACGTAGCACGCCGTGGACAGCGCATCCGCTTCGATTGAACGCTCAGCGATGATCGTCACCTGGGTCAGTCCCGCATCCGCCGGGTACCCGGTGGAACTGTCCAGAATATGATGATACCGCGTTCCGTCCAGCTCGAAATATCGTTCGTACGGGCCACTCGTAACGACGGTCCGGTCTGTTACCGCAACGATACCAATATATGCCGAACGCTGGGCGTCAGGGCGCTGAACGCCGATTCGCCACGGCGATCCGTCCGGTTTTGCCCCGATAACCAGAATATTCCCGCCGAAATCAAGGAGCGCGGAAGTCACCCCGGCTTCCTGGAGCATCCGGGCGGCTTCGTCCGCCGCGTATCCTTTGGCAATACCGCCAACGTCCAGACCCATCCCCGCGCGTGGCAAGTAGACTGTCCGGGCCGCCGGATCGAGTATCGCTTCCCGATAGTCTACCAGCGGGAGTACGGATTCGAGTTCCTCCGGTGCAGGCACCCGCGCATCTTCGGTCCCAATACCCCAGAGCTGCACCAGCGGTCCGATACTCACCTCGAACGCGCCTTCGGTCATACGGGAAAACCGCACCGCCTCGGTCAGGACGTACATCGTATCGTCGGAGACGGTTACGGCCGCTTCACCGCCGGCCCGGTTCACCCGGAGCAGCTCGGTATCGTCGTAATCGGCGGTGGAGGTGCTCATGCGCGCTTCGATTGTTGCAATGCGATCGAACACACGATCGATGAGCGCTTTGTTGAAACCCCGGTCAGATATCGAGATTCGGATGACGGTTCCCAGGAGCAGTGCGTCTCCGGTAAGTGGTTGGGCGGGTTTTTGCGCGCACCCGGATAGAAGCAGCGCAAGAATCAGCATCAGAAGAAGCGCCACTACACGCAGTCTGTGAATCGATACAAGAACGGTGGCGCCGGTGCGCGGCAATTTCATCCGGGGAGTGTAGCTGATCTGTGTTTCCGATGTCACGGGCGCATTCCATCACCGGCGCATTTCATTACGGCAGGTCGTAGAACGCGGCACCATCCCGAAAAAGCTGACCCGCCGTCCAGAGCCCGCCGGGGGAAGTCTGGCCGCGCATTCGCATGGCGGCGTTTCGTTCCGCGGCCCCGGGATCGTTCAGATCCATCCGCGCGACTACCACCCCGTCCCGGTAATGGCTGTGGGTGAACTCCACCGTTCCATCCGCCTTCACGGCGGTAACGATGCCGGTGTGGGTCAGCGGGTCGTTCCACACTCCGTCACCGTTGCGATCGTACGTGTTGTCCCAGAAAATCACGTCTCCCGGTTGCAGATCGTCGCCGGTAAGCAGCCCGTAATCGAGGGCAAGGGCGTACAGGCGTGCCACACCATTTCCTGTGTAGCGGTTCATGAATGGAGCGAGGTCTATTCCGGCTCGCCGGTAAGTTTCCAGCACAAACCCGCTGCAATCGGGAGCCGGTTGAGGGCCGCCGGCACACGAGACGAAAAACGATACCGGCAATATGATCAGCAGTACGACCGGCAGTCTCGGGTTGGATATCCGCGACAGGGATTTCACGGGAGATCTCATTCCGGAACGGGAAATACAATACAAAACCGGGTTCCGTTTTCGCCCCCGAACTGTATTTCACCGTGCATCTGCTGAACCAGATTATAGATTAACGTGTGGCCGAGGCTGGGACTTCCCGTAATGTCAAATCCTTCGGGCATTCCGACCCCGTTGTCTTCTACGGTAAGTGCGGCACGGTTCTGTTCTTCGGCGGTCAGCGTGATCGAAAGCGTTCCGTGGGATTCTCCGGGAAAAGCATATTTGAGACTGTTGGAAATCAGCTCGTTCAGCAATAGAGCCAGCGGCGTTGCGGTAGACATCGGAACCATGATCGGCATCAGATTCAGAAAGAGTTCTACCTTGAACACGGGGACGCCGTACGCCTCGTAGAGGTGCTGGCTCAGCACGCGAATGTATTCCGCTGTGTCCACCGCGCCGAAATTTTCGTTCTGATACAAGTGCTCGTGGACGAGTGCCATCGACTGTATCCGCATCTCCGCATCGGTAAATCGAACTTGCAGCTGTCTATCCTCGATCGTCGCCTGCTGCAGGTGTAAAAGGCTCGAAACGATCTGAAGATTATTTTTTACGCGGTGATGAACTTCTGCAAGGAGCGTTTCCTTCTCCTTCAACGAACGGCGGATGATCCTGTTCGATTCGATCCGCTGGGTCACATCGCGAATGATTCCGACCGTTCCCGGGTCTTCAAGCTCGCCGCCAAACACGGAAAAGCCGACGGCGTTTACCTCGCCAAAGGCGGTTACCGAGCCAAAGAGGTTTTGTGCGGCGTCGTCTTTCCTGCGGAGTTTTACTTCGAGGTCGGTCGTTTTCCGCGTGCCGCTTCGCCGTTCATCAAACAGTTTGGGGGCAAGTTCAGGCCCGGTAACGGTGCCGCGGTATTTTGCGAGAACGACCGAGCGGGTGATCTGATCCACATATGCCGGATCGATAATCAGGGAGAAATGGTTCCCGATGAGGTCCATCGGATTCCAGCCGAGCCGTCTGACCGAGTCGTTCACGAAGACGAATCTTCCCGCCGAATCGAGGGTATACACGATATCGGGGACCGCCTGCACCAGCTCGTGATACCGCTCTTCGGTCATGCGTATGCTCAGATTGTGACGGTCGATGCTCTCTTTATTGTTGAGAATCCGCTTGATCACGAGAGGAAGGAAATCGATATGGCGAAGCATCTCATCGCGAATGACGAAATCACTCGTCCCCGTCGTAACAATCTCGCTGATGTGCTGGTACTCGCTCCACGCGGCCAGAAGAATGAACGGATGCTGCCAGAGAATCAGCCATTCGGCGAAACCGCCCGACTGGAACTGAAGATCTGTTATGATGACGTCGATCGAATTGTGCTCGAGAAGTGTTTCCACTTCACCGACGGTACCTGCGTGGTGAACGATAATTCCGTGAAGATCGGCTACGGTCGCAAAGCGATCGGTTTCGATTGTGTTTTCTATTGCCAGCAGGACTGTCGCCATTGTGTTCCCATCGGTTTGTACCCCTTCAGTATAGGTCATCGACGGGCAGATTCACACGTATCGCTGCGTCTATTACTCGGGTTGCGTACCGCCAGGTGAAGATTGCTGCCGACCAGTTGATGAAAACGAGCCCCCACCAGACTCCCCGGATACCGAGGTCTCCAGCGGAAATCAGCAGTGGAAATACGATGAACGGCGCAAGGACTTGCCGGTACAGGCCAACCCACATAATCATACCCGGCCGCTTGAGTCCCTGCAGAACGGCGTTTGACTGATTCATCAGGACATAGCTGTAGAAGGTTAATCCCTGAATGTAGAGGTAGGTGATTCCGGTAGAGATAACCAGCGGGTTTTCCGTAAAAATCGCAATGAGTGTCCGGCCGAATATCAGAACGGGCGTCAGGATTCCGGCCATAACGAGCGCCCCCAGCTTCAGCGAGGTATGATAACTCTCCTGAACGCGGTCAAGCCGGTTCGCGCCGTTATTCTGCCCCACCATCGACGCCAGCGCGATATTGAGTCCGATCGTCGGGATGAGCGCGATCTGTTCGATTCGCAGCGCTGAGCCGTACGCGGCTACCGCCGTCGTTCCAAAACGGGCAATGAAATAGGTGATCACGAACGTTCCGAGGGCGATAGCGGCCATGTTGAGTGCCGACGGGACTCCCTGCTGGATAATCTCTCCCCAGATTTCGAACCGAACGCCAAACCGCGAAAACCCGGTCGCGCGGGTTCCGATACTCCCCGACCTGATCAATTGACGCACCAGGTAGAGCGTACCGCCGGCTTGAATCAGGATGGTTGCCGCGGCAATGCCAACCTCCCGAAACGCGGGGATCACGTGAACGCCGCCGACCGTCAGGCCAAAGAGGAGCAGCGGATCCAATCCGATGTTCAGGACGAATCCGGCGATGAGAAAGTTCCGGTAGCTTGTCGTGTCTCCGCGAGCGGAGAGCCCCGCATTGAGCACGGCGTTCACGATAAAGAAAATCCCTCCGCCCACCAGTACCGAGCTGTAGCGTCGTGCCGTTTCCAGGAGATTCGGTTCGGCGCCCATAAGACGGAATATCGTCGGCAGCAGAAGAACGATCGGAAGCGTAAAGACCAGAGCCACGATTATCGCGAGCTCGATCGCCTGCGCCTGCAGGAGAATTGCGCGATCTTCCTGATCGGCGCCGAGGGCATTGGCGATCAGCGCGGACGCACCCGAAGAGATTCCCTGCCCCAGTGCAAGCAGAATCATGAATACCGGGAACGAGAGCGAGAGTGCCGCGAGGGCATCGGTGGAAATTGCTCCGCCCCAGTAGGTATCGGTTACGTTGTAGAGTGTGTTAAAGAGAAAACCGGTACTCGCCGGAACCGCCATTTTCACCAGAAGCGATTGAACCGGATCGCGCGTAAGATTCATCTCTTACAAATGTAGTCAGCTTTACGCGACGATTGCAATAGCGATGGATACAAAAGCCGTTGACCACGTCCGAAGCGGTCGCTACGATCAGCATACGCAAAGAGGAGGCACATCATGCAGATAATTCGTCGAGTCCCGTTTCTATTTCTCCTGGTTCTGATTTCCGGGTTCGCATTCGGAAGCGCCGTCGCCGAGGAACCGACCGACCAGATCGGAGTGAACAGCCTGACAGGGCTTCCCGATTATCACGGCCGCACGATCTATGCGGTTACCAGTAACGACTATCCGCCGCTTTCCATGGTAAATCCGGCCACCGGTGAATCGATCGGCTGGGAATACGATGCGACCAACGAGATCGCCCGCCGGCTTAATCTGAAGGTCGAGTGGGACATTACCTCCTGGGATACGATGATCCAGGCGGTTCGATCGGGCCAGTTCGACGTGGGTATGGATGGTATCACTATTACCGCCGAGCGGGGTGAGCAGGTCGATTTTTCCGATCCGTATATGGTTTCACAACAGTTCATGCTTGTCCGGGCGGGTGAAGAACGGTTTGCCACGGCAGAGGCGTTCGCGGCAGATCCCGATCTGCTTGTCGGCGCAATCGCGGGAACGACCAATTTCTACGTAGCCGTCTATGCGGTACTCGATGGAGACGAAGCAAATCCGCGCATCAAACTCTTTGACAGCTTCGGTGCCGTGGTGCAGGCGCTCCTGAACGCGGATGTTGATATGGTTCTGATGGATGCGGCGAGCAGCCGGGGGTATATCGGGGCGAATCCCGAGCGGCTGACTATCGTCGGCGACGCGCTCGGAACCGAGGATTTCGGGTATATCTTTACGCCCGGGAGCGATTTTGTAGACGGATTCAACGCTGCGCTTGAGTCCATGCGAGCAGACGGCACGCTGGAACAACTCAATTCATACTGGTTTTACGAATACAATCTGGATTGAGCGAACATACGAACCCGGGTACCCGTAATCCCGGCCGGTCGTCAAACGGCCGGCTGGCGGGGCCCGGTAACTCCCTGATCGACCGGATTCCCTGGTGGCTGGCGGCGGCTCTGCTGCTGGCTCTGATAGCCATATGGACGATTCTGAACGACAAAGACTATCGCGTGATTTTTCGTTCCGTCGGTCGCGGAATGGTGACTACCGTCTGGGTCTCGATGATCGCGTTTCTTCTGGCTACCGCACTCGGGTTGGTGCTTGGGTTGATGCGTGTGAACCAGCGCCGGCTGGTGAGAGAGACGGCGTCGTTCTACGTCGAGATCGTCCGGGGCATTCCGATGCTCGTAATTCTGTATTACATCGCCTTCGTCGCTGCTCCCGGACTGGTTGTAGTGATCAATTTTCTGAGTGCCCCGCTGCAGTGGACGGGAATCGTGCATCCCGTTACCGTTCGGCAGCTCGATTTCACCTGGCGCGCGATCCTGGCTCTCATGATCGGATACAGCGCATTCATTTCCGAGATCATTCGCGCCGGAATAGAGAGCATTCCACGCGGTCAGACGGAAGCTGCTCTGGCACTGGGAATGAGTCGCTGGAAAGCGTTGCGCCACGTCGTACTGCCGCAGGCGATCCGGAACGTACTGCCGCCGATGGGGAACGAGTTTGTCGCGATGGTGAAGGATTCCGCGCTGGTTTCGGCGCTGGGGGTCCAGGACATAACGCAGCTGGGAAAGATTTACGCCACGTCGACGTTCCGGTTTTTTGAGACGTACAACATGGTCGCGTTTCTCTATCTGATTCTGACAATCAGCCTGAGTCTGATGGTTCGGCGCCTGGAGCAGCATCTTGCCGCTCACAAGCGCCACGACTGAGGTCTCTTTCCTCGTCGTTTATTTCCCCGTCATATTGAAGACGCCGTCCCAGTTTTTCGGAGGCGGAGTCTTCATGAATTCTACGCACCGATCCTGATACGCCTGGGTCGGGCCGTCTTCCGGAAAGCCTTCGCTGAGTCGTTTCAGAATTGATTCGGCTTCGCCGAACTCCCGGTTTTCAAAGAGGTCCCGCGCGGAATCGAACTCCTCAACCAGCTGCTTCATTCCATCGGAGGCGAGTTCGATTTCGTCGATCACTTCGTAGAGCCGAACCGGTTCGCTGACACCCACGACGCGCACGCGGTCAAGGCTGCGTCCGAGGAACGCTCCGTGCGTCTGGTTGTAGGACATCTCACTCGCCAGGATCCACGTGCCGTACTGCTTGTTGACTCCTTCCAGGCGCGCCGCGAGGTTCACCGAATGGCCCATGATCGTATAGTCCATCCGGTTCTGCGTTCCCATGTTTCCGACGATCATCGACCCGGTGTTGATTCCGATCCGGGTGTTGAGNGGTCCGGGGCTCAACTGCTCTTCCAGGAAGTGTTCGTTCAGGAANTTCTCGATCTTTTTCATACGAACGGCGGCACGGCACGCCCGCGCCGAATGGTCGTCCATCGGTATCGGCGCCCCGAAGAACGAGATAATCGCGTCGCCTTCGTATTTATCGATCGTCCCGCGCAACTGCAGGATAAGGTCGCTCATCTCCGAAAGATAGCGGTTCAGCAGTTTGACCAGGTCCTGCGGGTCGAGCGCTTCGGAGATGGTGGAGAAACCCTTCACGTCGGTAAACATCGCCGTGAGCTCTTTCTTTTCGCCTCCGAGCTGAAGACGTTCGGGGTCGCTGAGGATTTCGTTGATGACGTCGGTGGAGAGGTAGTGGTTGAACGCATTCCGGATGTACGCTTTTTCTTTTCCCACCTCGATGAACTTGAATACTGCCTGAGCCATGGCAGAAAAGACCAGCGTTGCAATCGGCGCAATGACCGGCAGGTACAGTCCCTTCGTTACAAAAAGTGCTGCGCTCGTTCCGACGATCAGGATGATCCCCGCGCCGCCGATCAGCAGAACGGTGTTTCCATCTCGCGGACCGCTCAACAGGACAAAGAGTCCGGTGAGGAAGATCGCCGCGAGTATCGATATCCACGCGGGAATATCATCCAGAAACCGACGCGTCAGAATGGTGTTCAACAACGCAAGGTGGGTACCGGTATTCGCATACTCTTTTTCGAAGGGGTTTACCCCGATATCAGTGGTGGATGTTCCCGTATACCCGATGATGACGAACGAACCTTCGAGCGCTTCACGAAGCGATTCCCGGACCTCCATGAGAGCGGTATAGATGCTGCGGGTACCGTCAAAGACCGGACCCAGGTCCTGTTGCAGCCCCAGAAGGAACTCCTGCATATCCGGTGAAAGTTCCGGGTCGTCCAGTGCGTACGCTATCTGGGCATTCAACTCGTCCTGGGCGGGACCGTTCAGAAACGCGCCCGCTTCCGCCAGAAAGTACTCGCGTACGTCACGGAATTCGTCCAGGACCTGCGCTTCGCCTTCTACAAGCGCCGCCTCGGTGAGGGAGTCCAGATAGTCGAGCGCCTGCATAAAGTTCTGGTCTCCGTCGTGGTAGCGCGTATAGTTGGAGTCTTCCATGATGCCGAGGTTATAGACCAGGTCGGTGTACAACTGATCGTGGTCCACCAGCTGGTAGTAGGAGATGTGGCGGAAACTCTCCAGGAACGACTTCTTGGGCCAGTTGATGAGCATCGTTCCGTCTTCGGCAAGCGGAATGTGAATGTCCCGGGCGGCTTCCGCGCCGGGTAACGTTGCACCCGCCAGAACGATCTGGTCCCGGTCTACGACGACCTGGGGATTTCCCAGCCACGTAAGCAGCGGCGCGAATACCAGTTGCCCGTAATAGTGACCGTCAAATTCGCGGATTAGCTGAATGCGGCGGCGAACACCGTCGTTATCGATAACCACATTCGGGAAACCGGCGCCCTGGCCGCCCTGCAGGACCGGTAGGATCGCCGGGCGAACACCACCGTGCCCGGTTATTTGCGCGCCGTCTTTTACCCGGACATTCCGGAGCGCGATGTTCTCCTGCGTGTAGGCGATAAGGGCTTCGTCGGTTACCGGGTCGGGCTCTTCCAGAAGGTTGACGGTAAACCACGCATTTCCATTCGCGGCTGCACCGTTTGCGAGAATGCTGTCATTGTTTTTCACGACGCTGTTCACGCGCTCCAGGAGGGCCGATCGTGCTTCGAAGGCCATTCCGGTAAGATCCTGAAGGAACTCCTGAGCGTCGTCGATGGAAAGCTGACCGGCCGCGACTGCACCGAACAGGTCGGTTACACTTCCGGTGATCTGGTTGAACTCCCGGGTAAACGCTCCCGGCAGTTCGTCTTCCAGGAAGCGGGCATTTACCGCCAGCGGGCTCTGCTCGGTATACTCGATATCGAAGACGGTATACAGCGCGCCAAACTCACGGAGAGTGAGAAGCCCCCGACCCATAATGTCCCGCGACCACGGCCAGACGCCGATCTTGTTGATCGCGAGGTCATCGACATCCAGAAAAAGAAGGTCTTCGCGCTCGGGAACCGACGGTTTCACGTGCAGCCACGCGTCATACACCCGGTGTTCGAACGTATCAAAAACGTTGGAAAACTCGAGCAATGAGAAAATAACCACCAAAATAACCGGTACCAGATACGTGATCAACTTTTTTCCTTTCATATTTGCTCCTTAACCAAGTACTTTGCAAAGATACGTGACAAAAATTATAGTGAACAGAGGGAAAGATTTCAGGAGAAAGAGATGAAACGAAAAATAGTTGTTCTGGCACTGGTCTCATTGCTGCTTTCGGTGGTGGCGGGGTACGGCCAGTCAAACGATCGAATTGACGAATTACTGGTACAGGATCCTGCGCAAACGGGACACGTAGCATACTTGCTTCTGTCTGCGGCGGGATTAATCGACGATCAGTACGATCCGGAAACCGCGTTGACGTACGCATCCGAGCAGGGTTTGCTTCCGGGAAGAGTGGACGCGACCGATGCGGTGACGTTTGGCCGGTACTCATATCTGCTTACCCAGGCGTTCGACGTTCCCGGCGGGGTGATGTATCGCCTGTTGCCCGGGCCGCGATATGCCGCGCGTGAAGTAGTGTATCAACAATGGTCCAGAAAACGACGCTCGCCATCGGAACCGATAGACGGCGAAACCGCCGTTCGCATCCTCAGTGTCTATCTGAACGAAACGGGGGGTACGCAATGAAACGGTTCGTATCGTCTCTGATTATACTTTCTGTCGTTACCACGTCGCTGTGGGCATTTGACTGGGGTGGAAGCCTTACCAACTCTACCAGCATCCAGGGCATAGCGGAAGGTTCCGACGAAAACCTGGTGGCTCAGACCAACCGGCTTACGCTGTACCTCGGTACCGATCTCTGGCGCGAAAACGTGCTCACCCTGCANGGCGCCGCATTGCTGGCGCAGGATCCGGTTTTTTCGGCCGATATCGAAAAAGCGTATCTGTCCCGGACGGTCTATCCTGCATCCGGAAACCTGCGAACGTATCAGCGCCGTATCGGTCGTTTTCTGGTATCCGATCCCACGTCGCAGGTACTGCGTCAGGTGATCGATGGGGTATCGTTTCGTTTCGACTACGAAAACGCGACGATCACGCTCACCGGCGGGTATACGGGATTTTTACTGAAAGAGTTTGCCGGTCTGTCGATGAGCAAGCTCGACGGTCTGGATGACGCCGACGAAGACGTGTTGTTTGCACCGGGCCGCGCGATCGGGCAAATCACCTACCAGCGTCCCGAAATCCTGTTTGGCCAGAATCTGACCGTCGCCGCGGTAATCCAGGAGGATGTTCGTGACCCCGCTTCGACAATAGAAGAGGGGACTCCTGTCAGCAGCGAAACCGCCGAATCGGGCGGGCTTGTAGACACCCAGTACGGGATCGTCCGGCTGAACGGTCCTCTGCCGATCATACCCAACTTCTATTACAACGCGTCGTACGTACTGAATACCGGCCGGATGCTGACCGCCGTTGACGACCCGGATTTTGGCTCGGTGCTTCGATACGAACCGATTCAGGCTCATATGGTTCGGATGGGCGCCCAGTTCTATATGCCCGGACTGATGAACTCGCGGGCTGCGGCGTCGGTTTCCTGGTCCAGCGGCGATGCGGATTTTTCCAGCTATATAGAGAGCAATACCGTCGGCAAGGCGACGCAGTTTCTTGCGGTGAACCCGTCGGGGTCCGGGTCGGTTTTCGGTCTTCAGCCGGGAAACAGCATGACAACCGCCGTCTCCTTTTCCGCACAGCCGCTCCAGGAACTGGGAATCGATTTCCTGAAGAATACCCAGACGGAAGTGACGATGTACCAGTTTTTTCGCAGTGCAGGAGAGGGGCCGGTTTCATCGGCCGATGTTGACGCGGCGGCATCCGGAAGCTATCTGGGGACCGAATTTGATGCGGCGGCACGCTTCAGGCCGCTGAGTGACCTCGGTTTTGGCGTGAGTGCCGGGTTGTTTATGGCAAACAGCGATATATTGGTTGCAGACGCTCGATCTGTTGACTTCCTGATACGCCTGGATGCGTCGCTGAGTTTTTAAAAGAAAATCCTGGGGAGGACTGATATGAAAAAAGTTTTTTTCCTTCTGCTTGTCGTTCTGCTGGCCGTTCCGGCCTTTTCGCAGATGCGGGCGGAGTTTACCGATGTTACCGGAAAGGTAGAAATCCGGGCGGGTAGTGGTGCGTGGCGGGGTGCTACGGTCGGAATGGTGATTGACGACAACACCACGATTTCGACCGGGTTCAACGCGCGCGCAACGCTGTTGCTGGGTGAATCCGCCATTCAGGTGGAACAACTGACCCGGATGGTCTTTGAGGAGATTGTCGAGAGTCAGGACACCGTCTCCACGAATCTCTTCCTGAATGTCGGGCGGGTGAGCGCGGAAGTGCGAAATACCGACGACCGGAGTCAGGATTTTCGTGTGCGCAGCCCGCTCTCTACCGCTGCGGTACGGGGAACGAGCTTCTCGTTTGACGGCGAGCGTCTGGTTGTAAGTGAAGGCGTCGTTGCCTTCGTGAACCGCCTGAACCAGCAGCGGAGCGTGGGTGCCGGCCAGGCCAGTACGACCACCGGTTCCGAGCCGCCGCGCGATCCTGCGGATGTTGCGAGTGAAGACAGCACGGTCAATACCGCGCCGGTAGGGTCCGGCAGTGACGATGAAGGCGATGAAGGGGCTCCCATGGATACGACGCCCCAGGGCCCGCGGTCTACCCGCGGTTCGGTCTTTGTGACCATCGATTAAGGAGGCTGATATGAAGCGAACAGTTCAATTGGCCGTAGTAGCCGCGATAATTATCACGCTTGGTTCATGCGTCTGGAATCCGACGGACGATACCGGATCGGTGACGCTTGCGATCAGTTCACCGGCGCTGAGTTCTTTGGCGGTCGGCGACTCCGGAATGGAAAAGGCAGACAGCGACGCCGTCCGTATCTGGCTCTATTATGATGGCGTCGAGCTTCCCGTAACCGACGTGGGCTATGTACAGGCGACGGTGGATCCCGGCACGGTAAAGGAACTGACGATAGAAAATCTTCCCGAAGGCGACGGTTATTCCATCGCGGTCGTTCGCGGGGTCATGGGATTGGTAGTCTTCCAGCCCGTTGCGATAGGCGACGCGGACTTTGTCGTTACCGGCGGCCGTGAAACTGCGGTAGCGGTTACCACGACGCAGCTGGACGAGCTTGTACGGGTTGATTCGGTCGACTACAGCCTGCTGGGTGAAGATCTGGTGGGTGCCGCATATATCGATTACTCCTTCAGCGGCATATCATCCGGTGGGTTTACCGTTGCCGCGACTGAATCGAAAGTTTTTGTGAACGGGTCTTCAAATACGCTCAGCGGATTATCGACAGCGTTTTCACAGATTAACTCGCTCTCTCTGGTAGACCTTGCGGGTGTTTCTACGGCGTTTTTTAATACTGATGTCGGCATTCTGAATGCAACGCCGACGCTTTCCGGAATAACTCCGGTATTCGCTTTTGACGATGACTTAGCCGTTTCGATGACGGCCGCCGCAATTAGCGATATCGTGGGATCTGGAGTTTTCCAAATTGACGATGGGGGAACAACCGGGCTCGCGGTCTTTTATGAACGGCTTGGCGGCTTGGGTGGAACGTTTATCGACGGGTTCGGCCAAGGCGGGGTTGGCCTTGGAAGCATCGTTGCCGATGATTGGACCGATACCGGAACGGAACTCGCCGATTATGTAGCATCCGATCAGAGTCCGGTATTCGCGTACGCGACAAGTGGTTTGGACGCGGCGTATATGTCTACCCGCCTCGGCACATTCCGCTTGACGAAAGAATTATTCGACGGCGATGAAATCAGCGCGGACGCATTACTGGATTCATCGGTGCACACACCAGGACTCGATTTCTTTGCGATCGCCTATCCCGGCAGTACACGGCCGTTGAAGATCCGGCACATGGCTCTTGCAGGTTCCGGGACGAGCGAAAAACTGGTTATCGGGAGTCCGCGGGGAGCGTTCCTCTTTCCGTCGAGCGCGGTTGAGAGTCTTGATGCAAACGGACTGGTGTCGGGTGTAGTAACGGTAGAAGCAGTCCGCGACCAGGAAGTGAAAAATCTTACGGTAGTCGAGGTTGACGGTGTAGACTACATCGTTGCGGTTACTGACGAGCGTATCGTCGTCGTAGCGGACACAAACGCGACGCCGCTGTTCATGCAACCGGTAAGGGCTCTGGTCCTGGGTGAGCCGCAGGAACTTTCCGCATACGAGAGCGGCAGCGGCGTTCTTACACTGCTTATCTCGGGAAGCGAAGGGCTGACGAAACTCGACGTGGAGATCCCGCAGATTTAACGGGTAATTCAGACATGAAAAAACCGGCTGGGAAACCAGCC
>JGI10211J34971_10001678_pt1 | contig 18155 bp, 12 predicted proteins | sample Etolagsediment_FD_34971 | JGI IMG/M metagenome (IMG submission 34971) | reverse complement strand
TCTCCTTTCTTTTAGGTTTTTTTGGGAAACCCTTATTTAAAGGAAAAGCGCCTTTTTTTCTAACACTTTATAAATTTACACAAGATATTTTACACTACCCAGAATGTTGATCCGCTTATTAAGGATAAAATCAAAGGCAAAGTGAAGTTGATATATATTGATCCGCCGTTTGCGACGAAAGCTGATTTTCAATCAAAGGATGGAGCAACAAGCTATAGTGATAAAGTGGTATCTGCAGAGTTTTTAGAAAACCTAAGAGAACGTTTGATTTTTATGCGAGAGGTTTTATCAAACGACGGAAGTATTTACTTACATCTTGATTTAAAAAAAGGTCATTATCTCAAGACGCTTTTGGATGAGGTTTTTGGGGAGCATAACTTTCAGAATGAAATTATATGGAAGAGAACACCTTTTGCAGGAAGTAGCAAAGCAAGAGCAAGAAAATTTCCTATTAACCACGACTCTATTTTCTTTTACACCAAAAGTGGTCATTATGTCTATGAAACACAATTTGTTGACTATTCTGAAGCATATAAAGCTAGATTCAAGCACAAAGATAACAGGGGATTTTATAGGAAAACTCTTTTGAAAACCTATTCCAGGGAGACAGAACTGCGGCTTAAAGCCGAGAACAGATTTATTACGCCGGAAAGAAAAGGGGCTTATCCTTCATACAAGCAATATTTGCACGAATCTAAAGGTAAACAAATTGAGGATATATGGACTGACATAAATTTAGCAAACCCCATGGCTATTGAAAGACTTGATTTTCCCACCCAAAAACCAGAAGCGCTGCTTGAACGTATCATTCTTGCCTCATCCAATCCCGGCGACCTTGTAATGGACGTCTTTGCCGGTTCAGGCACGACCGCGGCAGTGGCAGAAAAATTAGGCAGGCGTTGGATTGTGTGCGATTTCGGAAAGCATGCGATCTATACTATGCAAAAGAGGATGCTCAGGATTGGCGAGGCAAAAGCGCTTGGTAAGGATGTGAAGAAAAACCAGAAATACGGCAAGCCCCCAAAACCGTTCTGTGTGGTTTCTACAGGAGCTTATGATTTTTCTCGTATTATGAAGCTCCGGGAAAACAAGGATGCCTATATCGATTTTGTGCTGGGGCTTTTTCAGCTAAACCGCGATGAAAAAGATTTATCAGGCAAATATAGGCTTACCAACATATTTGGTGAAAAAGACGGCGATCCGGTGGAAGTATATCCGGTATGGGACAATGAGTATCTAAAGAACATCAGGGTTGATGAGGACTATTTTAAGGGAATCATTGTGCAGTCCGGCGGCAAACTGAAGGGCAACTATTATATCATCACACCGGAGACCTGTACCCTGATTGGCGATAGGGCCTTGAAAAACAGTGCTGGTGAAGAGGTAAATTTTAAACTGCTCAAGTTCCCTTACAAGATACTGGAAGATGTCTCCCGCAGTTTTCAAATCCATGAACAGCCAAGCTCTCAGGAAAATGTCAATAACCTTATCAATTCCACGGGCTTTTATTTTAATGACAATGTGGAAATCGAGGTAGAAAACACAAAACAGGGTTTGAAGATCACCCGGTTTGAGACAAGGATCTTAGATAAACAGGGAGATGGTCTAAAAGGACTTGACGGGCTTGCCATGCTTCTCGTGGATATTGATTACAATGGAGAGGTTTTTGATATGGACAGGACCGTATTTGCCAGTGACATTAGCGAAAATGGGGAGATTAAGTTGGCCGGTTTGACAGAAAGCATCGCCGTTATTGCCATTGATAAACATGGCAATGAGAGTAGACCGATTATAGTATAGGTGGAAGGTAACTCATGGCTAAACAAAAAATCAATGTTAAGGGCACTGAAATAGTACTTTTTTCAAAGGAAAAGGAAGATTATATCTCACTTACCGATATAGCAAGATACAAAGATTCGGAAAGAAGTGATTATGTTCTCCAAAACTGGATGAGAAATCGAAGTACTATTGAATTTATCGGTTTGTGGGAACAAATACACAACCCCAATTTTAATTCCATCGAATTCGATGGGTTTAAAAATGAAGCTGGTTCAAATAGTTTCACCCTTACACCAAAAAAATGGATAACCGCAACAAATGCAATAGGTGTCATTTCCAAATCCGGCAGGTACGGCGGGACCTATGCCCATCAGGATATAGCCTTTGAATTTGCATCATGGATAAGCGCCGAATTCAAATTATATCTCCTCAAAGAGTTTCAGAGACTAAAACAGATTGAGTTTGAACAAAAGCAATTAGAATGGAATGTGTCCCGTACCCTTGCCAAGGTTAATTACCTTATACATACCGATGCCATAAAAGAAAACCTGATTCCTGAAAATATATCTGAAAGCAAACGAAAATTTGTTTATGCAGATGAAGCAGACTTATTAAACATTGCATTATTTGGCAAAACTGCAAAAGAATGGCGAGAAAAATATCCGGATTTGAAAGGCAATATCAGGGATTATGCTACCTTAGAGCAGTTGGTTGTTCTTTCAAATATGGAAAGCTACAATTCGGAACTCATCAAAATGCTGATACCAGCAGATGAAAGATTAAATAGACTGAATAAGATCGCAATCGACCAGATGAAAGTACTTATTGAAAACAGATCAATCAAGAAGCTGAAAGAATAAAATGGCAAAAAAATCTAAAAGACAAAAAGCGATCAAGAGATTGAATCTATCAGATCACACACTGGATATTAATATCCGGAGGTGTAATTACGACAAGTTCAACTTTTCAGAGATCGAGGACTATGTCCGTGAGCTGGTCGGATCGCGCGATTATCAGTATGATGCCATTAAACAGGTCATGATTTATCTGTGGGGCGGCGGATACAAAAGCATTACGGACCTTGGGAAAGAGAAGTATCAACAGAAATTGCAGATTCAGCAGCGGTTCGGGACCGAAACCAATTTTTTCCACAACCTACCCCTTCATGATCGGCTCTCAGGGGTAGTGCACATGGCTACCGGGACAGGGAAATCGTATGTAATATTTGCCATTGCCTATCTCTCCCTTGTGATGGGGCTTACAAAGCGGGTTTTGGTGCTCGGACCAGCTTCAACCATTATCGAAAAGGGTCTTCGCGAAAAATTCAGAGACTTGATGAACAGGAAAGAGTTTAATGACAAACTCCCGGCAAAGTATAGGGGGAAGGCTATCAATCTTCTGACTGACAATGATCCTATAGAAGACGATTCGATTGTGATTGAAAACATAAATGCTGTCTACACGTTTGGCGGGATCACCGACACATTTTTTAAGAACACCGATGAAGTGCTTGTCCTTGGAGATGAGATTCATCATGCCTATTCTCATTTGAAATATGCAGACAATGGTCTTGTGCTCGATAAAGAAAAGGGGCAAGAAGGCACGGGAGAGGCAAGAGATGAACGGCTATGGATGAGGTTTTTACATGAAAACAAGAAAATTACCAGGCACATAGGCTTCACCGGTACCCCTTATAACCAAAACGAATATTTCGCGGATATCATCTACAATTACTCCATTAAGGATGCAACGGAAGAGAGATATATCAAAAAAATTAATTCGATTATCCATACGGAAACCGATGAAGGCGACTCAAGGCTCACGATTGATCAACGGTTTGAAGTGGTGCTGAAAAATCATCTGGAAAATGGTGAAAAATATGCATACAAAAATCAACAGGGTGTCAGGAGGTTAAAACCAATAACGATTTTTATCTGTCCTTATGTAAGTAACGCTCAGAAAAGAAGTGAAGAATTTATCACATTTTTGGCCGGATATGAAAAGAAGCACAAAGGCGCTAAAGGATCGGATTCGGAGATTGTGGACAGGATGCGCAAAAAGGTGATTTGTGTTGTTAGTCAGGTTTCAACATCGCAATATAAAGATGAACTTGATAATATCGAAGAAACAAACCCCAAGAAGACCGGCGGAAAAGTGGAGTTTGTTTTTGCGGTGAATAAGCTTTCAGAAGGATGGGACGTGGATAATGTATTTCAGATTGTTCCTATGGAAGAAAGAGTCTTTAATTCCAAGCTTCTTATTTCCCAGGTGCTTGGCAGAGGGATGCGCATCCCTAGAGAGGTTCCCAATGCCCACATATTGCAAAATTATCCTGTTCTCACGGTAACAAATCACGACAAATTCGCCGATCACATCAAGGAGCTTGTTGACTCGGTTACTGAGAGCGATATGTATCTCACCTCCTCTTCGCTCCCTGACCGGGAACAGGGGAGAGGTGTGCATAACTTTACCCTCTTTAACCTTAATTATATCGCAAGCGAACGTTATGAAAAGGCCGATAAAGGGAAAGACGTAAAACCGTCGGGAAAACTCGTGCTAACCCCATTTGAGGAAAAACTCGGTGTTAAAGTCATACGTACTGAAGACGAAAAGCGATATGAGCTGGCAAGAGATTTTTATACGGTTGATCAAATTGTTTACGATATCTATAAACGTTTTAGCCTGAGGACTTTTGAGGCATTGCATTTTGATTTCGGTAGTGTGGTTGTGGATGATCGTTACCCTGAAGAGGACGAAATAAGGCATGTTATTATTGAAGCAATGAAAAAAGCCGGAATAGAGGGAACAAGGCTTTCTGAAGAAAACAGAAAAGAGAGCGATATGTATTTTAACCGGTTTCTGCCTCCGGGCAAAAAGAAAAGGATATTTGAAAACATTGAAGGGGATATTAACCCGGTTGATACCTTCCGAATGGACAGGTCCGGCATCCGTGTGAGCGAGCTTGAAAGGGATAGAACCGCATTTTTGAGCGAGGACTATGAAACTGAAGTTGGAGAAATAAATAAATTTGTTTTAGATTTTATCAGTGAGTTAAGAGGATGCCCAGAAGATAAACAGCAGCTTTCCCTATTTCAGCCTGATGATTTTGTAAATAGCAGTGATGAGATTATCCGGGCATTGGTAAAGGGAGACACACGGCCGCCCTATGTGGTCAATACATCAAAGCTGAAGGGTCCCCAAAATATCGTCATTGTCTCTCATTCACCGGAAAAAGAGTTTGTTTTTCACCTGATAGAAGACTCCGATTACATAGAGTCGTGGATCAAATCGCCGGATAAGAATTTTTACGCCATTGATTATGAATACTGGAAAGGAGGGAAAGACAGGGTGCGCCGGAGTTTTAATCCTGATTTTTTTATACAAATTCATCTTGATGAGTACATTTCAAAGCTTGAGAGTGAGGGAAAAGAAGATCACCTTGAAGAACTCGAAAAACTACAGGATGAGGGGATAGAGACACTAATCAAGGTGGTAGAGATCAAGTCGGATGAAGAACATGACGAGGCTACCCCAGCAAAAGAGGAATATGCAAAAGCACACTTTGAAAGAGTAAATAAGAAATTAAGCACCTTGAACTTAGCAGATCTTGCCAGCTCATATCGAGGTGATGCAAGGCAATATTATACCTTTGACTTGCTGACACCGCACCATTTTTCACGCTGGTTTGCAGACTTGAAAAGGGGGAAGATTGCAGAATGAAAGCCACATTATTCAAGGAAGTTGGGTACTCATTGTCTAAGCTTATTGAAGATATCGAAATCGGAGAAATTGGCCTGCCCGATATCCAAAGACCCTTTGTCTGGAATCAAGCCAAAGTGCGTGACTTGTTTGACTCCATGTACAAGGGTTTTCCTGTGGGTTATCTCCTATTTTGGGCAAATGGAATCGGCAATGATCATCGACAAATCGGTACTGATACAAAACAGAATATTGCACGGCTTTTAATTGTTGATGGTCAGCAAAGATTGACCTCTCTATATTCCGTTCTTAAAGGCAAGCATGTCTTGAAGAGTGATTATACAGCTCAGCACATCCGCATAGCCTTCCGTCCGAAGGACGCAACCTTTGAAGTTGCAGATGCGGCCATTCAAAAAGACCCGGAATTCATACCGGATATATCTGAGTTATGGGCCGGAAAAATATCAAGAAACAAGTTTGTTAAAAATTTTCTGGAGCGCTTAGGCAAATATCGTGAAATCAGCGATGATGAAGAGGACTCTCTTTGCGAATCAATAGACCGGCTTTATGACCTTCGTAATTATCCATTTACAGCCCTTGAGTTATCATCAACAGTAAACGAGGAAGATGTGGCAGACGTCTTTGTTCGTATAAACAGCAAGGGAATAACGCTCAATCAAGCCGATTTTATTTTAACGCTTATGTCGGTTTTCTGGGATGAGGGACGCATGCAACTGGAATACTTCTGCCGAAAAGCAAAACAACCCTCAACCGGTGAAGCATCTCCCTATAATCACTATATTGAACCAAGTCCAGACCAACTGCTTCGTGTATCTGTCGGCCTCGGCTTCCGCCGTGCACGACTTCAGTATGTATATTCTATTCTGAGAGGGAAAGATCTGGAAACTGAGCAGTTCTCAGAAGAACAGCGAATCGCACAGTTTGAAATTTTAAAACAATCACAGTCAGCAGTTCTGAATCTTCAAAATTGGCATGAATTTTTGAAGACACTCACAAGGGCAGGTTTTCGCAGTACTACAATGATAAGCTCTCAAGCGGCTCTATTATACGCATATGTCATGTTTCTCATTGGCAAAAAGAATTACGGCATTGATAACTATACGCTACGCAATGTCATTGCTAGATGGTTCTTTATGACTACGTTAACGGCTCGCTACAGTTCGTCTCCAGAAACTACTATGGAGGCAGACCTGGGTCGCTTAAGAACGATAAAGGACGGCAAAACTTTTTGTGCTACGTTGAATCAAATAATAACTGATACCCTGACAGAGGATTTTTGGACAATTGCACTGCCGAATAGCCTGGCGACATCATCCGCACGAAGTCCGTCGCTTTTTGCCTATTATGCATCATTGAATTTGCTTGATGCCCGGGTACTTTTTTCGAAAATGAAAGTCAGTGAATTACTCGATCCGGCTCTAAAGGCTAAGAAATCGGCTATTGAACGACACCATCTTTTCCCAAGGGGATATTTAAAGAAACTCGAGGTTACCGAATTAAGAGATACAAATCAGATTGCCAATTTTGCTCTGGTTGAATGGACAGACAATATCGAGATTTCAGATAAAGCTCCTTATGAATATCTCCCGGAATATGTAAACCGGATCATTGATAAGGAGGACATTAACCAAATGAATTACTTACATGCCTTGCCTTTGGGATGGGAACGGATGGCTTACAATGATTTTCTTGTTTCACGACGTAAAATGATTGCCCAGGTTATCCGTGATGGGTTTAATAAACTTTGTCATGAGGAAATGTAGAAATTGTGATAGGTGACAATCCTATTACCTCATGTCAAGCTAAAAAATAAATAGTGAAAGGGTCCGCTTTTCAATAACTAAATAACTCTATGAAATGGGAAATTGCTGAACGTTCTTTGAGATAAAATCGAAAACCACCCCCCCCTCCTCCGTATTGTTCAGCGCACATTCAAATAAGATTTTTATGAGATACGTATGATAGCTGAGGATGCTGACAATAACGTGCATCAGAGAAATTGTTGGGATTGTAAATATAATGATCTTTCAGGCACTTTCTTTTTTGGTAGATGCACATGGTTTGAAAAGCATAACAAAGGAAAGAGTAAGGTTATTCCTCGAGAAAGGGTTGATAAAGGCTGCAAGTTCTTTGAGCCGAGAAAATGAAAAAAATTCATATCTATGTTGGTGACCTTCCTAGAGCACGTGCATAAATGCTAAGCCGAAGGGTCCAGATATCCATCTCTGGATAACAACCTCACCCAAACCTTTGATATAGTGGGCATATCACACAAAAAGGGAAACCTGCGATAAGAAGAGTTTACCTAAGGTTTATCGACATCTGTGACATGAGAATAGTATCCTATTGCTGGGAGGCTTGTTCTTTCTTCTTATGAAAGTAAGCCTTCTAATAAAGAATGTCCTTCTTTGCTTCTTGTCTTAGCCACTCTTGCGCGGAAAAGCGTCAACATCGTTGAATCTGTTGGGGGTAGAGGGCTTCCGGTATTGTGGGGTCCTCCGGTCGGATATTGAGCACCTCTTTGATTGCATTAAAATGACCTTTTTACTTTAATTTGCCTCGGTTTTGTGGGGAATAGCGTGGGGAATAAGAAAATAAAAAAATAAAATGGGTTACATTAAAGCATGTAACCCATTGATAATACTTTGGTAGTCCCAACGGGACTCGAACCCGTGTTACCGGCGTGAGAGGCCGGCGTCCTAGACCGCTAGACGATGGGACCAAAATGGCTGGGGGACAAGGACTCGAACCTTGGTTTGCAGGGCCAGAACCTGCCGTCCTGCCACTGAACGACCCCCCAACAACCTTTTATTTGCTTAATCTTCACTATAATGTCAAGAAAAATATTACAGTAAAATAGTACAATTTTTGGAATCCTTGTTTAACAGAGGGGTAGGACTGCATTCCAAATCCGTTGAATATTCTCATAGATAATCGATCAACAAATCAAAAACCTCCTCAGCGTCATACTCCAACTTTCCCCCGTATGGTTTTTCTAATTTGTTTTAACGATCTTTTTAATAGCACCGAGGAATGCATCAGCTGCCTCTTTTTTGCCCAAATAATCCAGTATCATCTGGGCAGCGGATATACTACTGTGATCGTCGTTCCGGTCTGAGCGATCGTACGGCTTTACCTGCTTTCCACATCTCGGATAATCGTATCTCATCCAACTCCTTTCCAAGTTTCTCCATGTAGTCGGGCGCACTATTGGCTTCGAGCACAATCCTGGTCTCTTCACCCGATACAACGCTTTCATAGAGCTTTTCAAAGAGGGGTGCAACAGTATCCCTGAATTTGTGTCTCCAATCCAGGGCTCCCCTCTGAGCGGTTGTGCTGCAATTGGCATACATCCAGTCCATGCCATTTTCGGCCACGAGGCGGATAAGGCTCTGCGTCAACTCCTCAACGGTTTCATTAAAGGCCTCGCTCGGGCTGTGGCCGTGGTTTCGAAGCGTATTATACTGAGCCTCCATAACACCGGCCAGGCATCCCATAAGCACCCCTCGCTCTCCAGTCAGATCGCTGTGCACCTCCTTTTCAAAGGTCGTAGGGAAGAGATAGCCGGATCCGATAGCAATACCTATGGCAAGGGTTCGTTCCGTTGCCCTTCCGGTATAGTCCTGAAAAATTGCATAGCTGGAATTGATGCCCTTTCCTTCCAGAAAGTTGGAACGCACCGTGGTACCGGAACCTTTGGGCGCTACCAGGATTACATCGATAGTATTCTGAGGAACAACCTTTGTCTGGTCTCTGTAGACAATTGAAAAGCCATGAGAGAAGTAAAGGGCATCCCCCTCCTTGAGCTTATCTTTGATCTTTGGCCATACGGCCATCTGTCCCGCGTCGGAAATGAGCATCTGGATAATGGTTCCCCGCTCTGCCGCTTCTTCCACGGAAAAGAGGGTCTGTCCCTCTTTAAAGCCGTCGTTCACCGCCTTGTCCCAGAATACCTTTTCTTCCTTTCTCTGACCCACGATCACATTAATATTGTTATCCTTCATGTTGAGTGCCTGGGCAGGGCCCTGGACTCCGTAGCCGAGCACGGCTATGGTCTCATCTTTAAGGACATCCCGTGCCTTATCCATGGGAAACTCTTCCGAGGTGGTAACATCCTCTATAACGCCGCCAAAATCTATCTTTGCCATAATTAAACTCCTTCTCTTAGTAGTATTCGAATGCCCTATTTCTTGTTTCGCGCAAGGGCGCTGGTACCGGTCCGCGCGATCTCCTTGATCCCCATTGGCTTTAAAAGCTTTAAGAGGGCCTCCAGTTTTTCCCCAGTGCCTGTGACCTCGATGATATAAGAGGTGGTATTGACATCTACAACCTTGCATTTGAAGATATCTACGAGCCTGAGGATTTCTGCCTTTTGCGCCGGACTCGCTTTTACCTTAATAAGGGCCGTCTCACGTTCTACGAAGTTGGTGCCCGTCAGGTCCTGCACCTTTATTACATTGACCAGTTTGTTGAGCTGTTTATTAATCTGCTCAACAATCGACTCATCTCCGCTAGTGACCAGGGTTATTCTGGAAACCAGCGGGTCCACTGTTTCCGCAACGCATAAGCTCTCTATATTGAAGCCGCGACCGCTAAACATGCCTGCAATGCGGGAAAGCACACCCGGTTGATTGTCCACCAGTAGTGAAATAGTATGTCTTTGCTCTGCCATAATCCTTACCTCCTTATTTAGACGAGAAGCATCTCTGTGATTGGTGCGCCAGCAGGGACCATGGGATACACGCACTCCTCTCTGTCTACCACGAACTCCATGATAACAAGCTTTGGTATGCCCAGCCCCTTTTTTAGCACAGGCACTACCTCTTCCGGTTTTATGGCCCTTAGACCCACGCCACCATATGATTCTGCCAGTTTTACAAAATCCGGGCCATCTTGAATATCCGTAGCGGCATACCGCTTTTCATAGAATAATTCCTGCCACTGGCGAACCATGCCAAGGTATCGGTTGTTAAGAATAATGATTTTCACCGGCAGTTTATACTGGATGGCAGTTGCCAGTTCCTGGATGTTCATCTGGATGCTGCCGTCTCCGGCAATATCAATGACGAGTTCTTTAGGGCGGGCTACCTGTGCACCGATGGCAGCAGGCAGGCCGAATCCCATGCAGCCGAGCCCTCCGGAGGTAAGAAAGGCGTTTGGACGATCAAAATGATAGTACTGTGCGGCCCACATCTGATTCTGGCCTACCTCAGTAGAGATAATGGCCTTTCCCTCTGTCAGTTCGTAGAGCTTTTCAATCACATACTGGGGTTTGATAATATCCTTCTGTTCATAGGCTAAGGGAAAGGTGTTTTTCCATTCCTCTATCTGATCCAGCCAGTGCTTGTTGATTTCCGGATCTCGTGTGAGCCCTTCTGCATCCATAAGCCTGTTGAGCTCTGTGAGTGTTGCCTTGCAGTCCGCCACAATAGGCACTGTTACCATGATGTTTTTGCGTATGGACGTGGGATCGATATCAATGTGAATAATCTTGGCATTGGGCGCAAAAGTACCTACTTTACCCGTTACCCTGTCATCAAAACGAACACCAACCCCGATTAACAGATCACAGGCCCCAATTGACATATTTGCCCTGTATGTCCCATGCATCCCGAGCATTCCAAGCCATAACGTATCTGTTCCAGAAAAGGCACCCAGGCCCATGAGAGAGGTAGTTACCGGGGCGTTGAGCCTCGTGGCGAGTTTGGTGAGTTCAGCAGATGCCTCTGAGAGAATAACGCCGCCGCCGGCAAAGATAACCGGTTTTTTGGCCTCTTGAATAAGCTTCAGAGCCTTGTCGAGCTGTTTTTTATTGGGCCGATAGGTCGGACTGTAGGACTTCAGGGAAGAGGGTGGCAAAGGTTTAAAATTTTCCCTTGTTTGGATTATGTCCTTGGGTAGGTCAACCAGCACCGGGCCGGGCCGCCCTGACCGGGCAATATAGAATGCCTCCTTGACGACCCTGGCGAGATCCTCGATACTCTTCACGAGATAATTGTGTTTGGTGCATGGTCGTGTAATACCTACAATATCAACCTCCTGAAAAGCATCATTACCTATAAGGCTTGTAGGTACCTGACCGGTAAGAACAACCAATGGTATAGAGTCCATATAGGCAGATGCAAGTCCTGTTACAGTATTGGTAGCGCCTGGGCCAGAGGTTACCAGGCATACGCCCACCTTTTTCTTTGCCCGAGCATAGCCGTCAGCTGCGTGTACCGCTGCCTGCTCATGCCTGACGTTGATATGTCTGATATCGGTCCTGGCCAGCTCATCAAAGATATCGATGATGGCACCGCCTGTGATACCGAATATGGTATCAACCTTTTCTTCTTTTAAGACCTCCATTAAGATTTGAGCCCCTGTCAGTTTCAAGTTTACTATCTCCTTTTAGTTTATTTTTCTCAATTTTAAGTGGTTACCTTTTTATATACAGCACCGTTAGCAGCCGATTCTACCATGGAGGAGTACCGACTTAGGTAGCCAGAGGCTATCTTTAGGCTCGGTAGCTCAAGTTTTGATAATCTCCTTTCAATACTGTCTTCTGCTACTTTTAATTCAATCTTCTTGTCTGGGATATTGATCTCAATTCTGTCATTTTCCTTAACAATGGCAATAGGACCCCCTGCCATGGCTTCAGGCGAGATATGGCCTATACAGGCACCCCTGGTTCCTCCAGAAAAACGTCCATCTGTAATCAGGGCCACATCTTTATCAAGCCCCATTCCGATGATAGCCGATGTGGGGGTCAACATTTCCCTCATTCCCGGTCCACCCATGGGTCCCTCATAGCGAATAACTATAATATCTCCCTTCATTATCTTGCCCCCCATTATGGCAGATACGGCCTCCTCCTCACTGTCAAATACCCTTGCAGGACCTTCATGATGAAGCATCTCAGGAGATACAGCCGATTGTTTTACTACACAGCCCGAGGGGGCCAAATTTCCAAAGAGGATGGAGAGACCTCCTTCTTTATGATACGGGTTTTTTAAAGATCGTATTACTGTTTTATCTCTTATAACACTGTTTCTTATATTATCCTCGACGGACTTTCCTGAAACAGTCATGCACCCTGTATGGATCAGCCCATTACGTGAAAGTTCTTTCATTACGGCAGGTACCCCTCCCGCTTGATCAAGATTCTCCAAGTGATGATTCCCAGCCGGGCTAAGATTACATAGATGTGGTGTTTGTTGACTGATTTTGTTGAATTCTCCAAGATCGAGGCGGATGCCGGCCTCATGAGCAATTGCTGGTAGATGTAAGACAGTGTTTGTGGAGCAACCCAGGGCCATATCCACTGCTATAGCATTTTCAAAGGCCTTCTTGGTTGCAATTTTATTTGGGGTAACCCCTTTTTTTAACAGCATAATGATTTTCATGCCCGCCTCCTTGGCCAGCTGAATACGGGAGGCCATAACAGCAGGTATAGTCCCATTCCCTGGAAGCCCCAAGCCAATAGCCTCAGTTAAACAATTCATTGAGTTTGCAGTGAACATTCCAGCGCAAGATCCGTATGTCGGACATGCCCTCTCCTCAATCTCCTCCAGCTCTGCTCCAGCCATTTTGCCTGATTTTACAGCCCCAACAGCTTCAAACACGCTCACGAGATCAATTTTTCTGTTATTATAAGCGCCCGCTAACATAGGGCCACCACTGATTATGATCGTAGGGAGGTTCAATCGTAGTGTGGCCATAAGCATACCTGGCACAATCTTATCGCAATTGGTCACCATAATCATTGCATCAAAGGCATGTGCCATAGCCATGATCTCAATCGAGTCTGCAATCAATTCTCGACTGGGAAGCGAATATTTCATTCCGATGTGATTCATGGCTATCCCATCGCAAACACCAATAGTTCCGAAAACAATAGGTGTGCCTCCTGCCATATAAACACCGGCCTTTACCGCATCTACTATCCTGTTCAGTTCAACGTGACCGGGGATGATATCATTAACCGGATTTGCAATTCCTACCAATGGCTTGCTCAACTCCTCTTCCGTATAGCCCATCGCCTTAAAAAGAGAGCGATGGGGTGCCCTTTCGATACCTTTTTTTACATTGTCGCTTTTCATATCAGCTCCTCGTTATATATTTTTTTCACCGACTCTTTTTTCTTTACATACTCCACCAGCCCTCCAGCTTGCACGAGTTGCCTCATAAAATCATTGATAGGTCTGGCAAAAAACCTTTGCCCAGTATCCTTATTTTCTATTTCGCCGGTTGCAAGATTAACCGATGCTTGATTTCCCTCCTTGATAGAGAGAGATGCCTCTTTAGACTCCAATATCGGGAGACCTATATTAAAGGCATTTCTGTAGAATATTCGGGCAAAGCTTTCCGCGATAATGACACTGATGCCTGCCCCCTTTATAGCCAGTGGCGCATGCTCCCTGGAAGAACCGGCACCGAAGTTTTTTCCGGCCACAATGATATCGCCAGGGCGTATCATATCCTTAAAACCGGCCTGTATGTCGGCAAAGCAGTTTTTGGCAAGCTCATATTTATCGGATACATTGAGAAATCTTGCTGGTATAATAAGATCTGTATCCACATTATCACCGAATTTCCATACCGTTCCTTGAAATTTCATCTAAAGCTCCTCTGGTCCTCCTATAGATCCCAAGATAGCAGAGGCAGCAGCGATAACAGGGCTAGCAAGGTATACCTCGCTTTTGGGATGTCCCATCCGACCTATAAAGTTTCTGTTGCTGGTAGAAAGTGCCCGCTCACCCTCTGCCAGGATGCCCAGGTGACCCCCGAGGCACGGCCCGCATGAGGGGGGACCGATAACGGCGCCGGCGTCAAGTAATATCTCTATAATTCCCTCTTTGATTGCCTCTCGAAAGATCAACTGGGAGCCGGGCAAAACAATAAGCCTAACCCCCTTTGCAACGGTCTTGCCTTTGAGCACTCCAGCAGCATCACGCAGGTCTTCCAGCCAGCCATTGGTACATGAGCCTATGAATACCTGATCGAGTTTGATATCTCCCACTCGAGAGAGAGGCCGTACATTGGCCGGGGAATGGGGAAATGCAATGTGTGGTTCAAGTTCATCCACCTCGATCTTGATTACCTTTTCATAGTCTGCACCAGGATCACTGGTGCAGACAAAAGGCATTCTGTGGGATCTTTGAGCCACAAATGCCAAGGTAATCTCATCTGGCTCGATAATGCCGTTTTTTGCTCCGGCCTCGACAGCCATGTTTGCCATGGTGAACCTTTGGGCCATAGGAAGCCCCTTGATGACCGATCCTGAAAATTCCAGGGCGCGATAGGTAGCGCCGTCAATCCCTAATATTCCCAGGGTAAAGAGAATAAGATCCTTCCCCCTCACCAATGGCGAGAGTTTTCCCTCGTATTCGATTTTGATTGTTGGTGGTACCTTGAGCCAGGTTTTACCGGTTGCCATTATTACCCCGAGATCAGTGCTCCCTACACCGGAAGAAAAGGCCCCCAGAGCTCCATAGGTACAGGTGTGACTATCTGCACCAATTACGAGGTCCCCTGGTATAACCAGTCCTTTTTCAGGAAGGATGACATGCTCAATGCCTGCCTGCCCCATTTCATAGTAGTGCTTGATGTTGTGGTGGATGGCGAATTCCCGCATAACTTTGGCTTGCTCTGCAGATTTGATGTCTTTGTTTGGTACAAAATGATCGGGAATGAGCGCGATTTTTTCGCGGTCAAACACCGCAGGATTTCCTACCTCATTAAAGACCTTTATTGCAAGGGGAGCAGTAATATCATTGGCAAGCGCCATATCTACGTGGACCTCTATCAGGTCTCCTGGCGATACACGCGCAAGGTTGCTATGGTGTGCCAGTATCTTTTCAGTTATGGTCATTTCTCTCTGTTCTCCTCTCCTTTACTCTCCCTGGAAGTCTCAGTGGTGAAGCAGCTCCATTGGCTCACGAGGTCTTTTTAGACCGGGAGTTTCGTTTTAAATGCTCCAATCTGTTGAGCCCATTGATATAGGCCTTGGCGCCGGATACTATTATGTCAGGATCGTTTCCCTTACCAAGTGTCTGGACCCCGTCTTCTTCCAGCCGCACTGTCACACTCCCTTGGGCATCGGTTCCTCCAGTAAGAGAGTCAATTGAGAAGTGGAGTAATTTGGATCGTGTTCCTGTCATCTTTGCGATAGCGTTAAAGGTGGCATCAATAGGACCTATGCCAAATCCTGCGTCCTGCTGCACCTTCTTCCCAATCTCCAATTGTACCGTCGCTGTGGGAACCGTTGCAGTCCCGCTTATTACGTTGAGATACTGTAATTTATAGGTATCTGGCACCCTCAGGATTTCCTCGGCAATAAGGACCTCTAAGTCTTCATCTACAATCTCCTTTCTCTTGTCTGCGAGCTCCTTAAACCTCTGAAAGAGATTGTTAATCTCGCGATCAGAAAAATTGTAACCGAGTCCTCGCAGGCGCTCTTTAAAGGCATGTCGCCCCGAATGTTTTCCCATAACCAGCCGGTTAGCCTTGAGGCCGATCGTAGCAGGCTCCATGATTTCATAGGTAGCTTTATGTTTTAAGACACCATCTTGATGAATCCCTGCCTCATGGGCGAAGGCATTTGCACCCACAATGGCCTTATTGGGCTGTACCGGGATGCCGGTAATCATGGCCAGTAGATGACTTGAGGGATATATCTCTTTTGTGTTTATTTCAGTGAAACAATTAAGGTAATTCCTTCGCGCATGAAGGGCCATAACCACCTCTTCAAGGGATGTATTGCCTGCCCTCTCCCCGATGCCATTTACTGTAACCTCTACCTGTCGTACTCCTGCACCGATACTTGCCAGGGTGTTGGCTGTTGCCAAACCCAAGTCATTGTGACAATGAACGCTTAAAATTGCCTTGCCAATGTTTGGCGTATTACCTTTTATGTAGGCAATAAGATCTACAAACTCACTTGGTATTGCATATCCCACTGTGTCAGGAAGATTAACAGTGGTTGCTCCAGCTGAAATAACTGCCTCAAATATCCTGCATAAGAAATTTCGGTCAGTACGGGAGCCATCTTCCGCTGAAAACTCTATATTGTCTGTGAATTGTTTGGCATAGGTAACAGCCTCAACTGCCTTGGTAACAACCTGATCTCTGTTTAATTGTAATTTGTGCTGGAGATGGATGTCTGAGGTGGCAATAAAGATGTGGAGGCGAGGGCGTGCAGCCTCCTTTATCGCGCCCCATGCGGTGTCAATATCCTCCTTGGAGGTTCGAGCAAGTGCGGCGACCTCAACATTTCTCACCTTTTTAGCAATCATCTGAACTGCCTCGAAATCTCCCTCTGAAGAAGAAGGAAATCCGGCTTCCATGACGTCCACCTTTAGCCTTTCTAGTTGTGAGGCAAGGTGTATTTTTTCCGCACTATTCATGCTATACCCAGGAGACTGTTCCCCGTCTCTCAGGGTAGTGTCAAAGATAATAATTTTAACTGCCATTGCTACGCTCCTTTCATTTCGGTGTTTTATCTGGGTTCACGGATTCAAACTGTGGTATTTTCACCCGGGAAACAAGCGCCCGCCGCAGGGCCTTATTTACATCAGTCCCTGCGGCTTTTATGACCTCTTTGAATTCGATTTGGAACATAGTTTTTTCCTTTAATTGAAACGAGTTTCCTCGGCCTGATCCTTGCTTAACTTAAAATAAATGCTATCTACCAGGGCCTGCCAACTGGCCTCAATAATATTCTCTGAAACACCTACTGTGTTCCATATGTCTTTTCCATCCCTTGATTCAATGAGAACCCTCACCTTTGCCGCTGTTCCGGCACTTCCTTCCAGTACCCTCACTTTAAAGTCAATCAATCCCATCTCATTAATCCTGGGATAGAATTTGCTCAATGCCTTACGAAGGGCATTATCGATAGCATTCACAGGTCCGTTTCCTTCAGCAGCTGTAAGCTCCTCTTCTTGCCCTACAGATATCTTAATAGTAGCCTGAGATATTGACTGGCCATCCTTATTTTTTTCATTAATCACTCTCAAAGACAGCAATGAAAAAGGCTCTTTAAATTGGCCCGTGGACTTCTTTATCAGGAGTTCGAGTGAGCCTTCAGCAGCATCGAATTGATATCCCTGGTCCTCCATTTGTTTAATCTCTGTTACAATCTTGTGGCTGTCATACCCATTCCCCCCTAATGCAATACCCATCTCATTGGCCTTGTATTCTATATTGCTTTTACCTGAAAGATCTGAAACAAGCACTCGACGCTTATTTCCGACTGTATCGGGTTTGATATGTTCATAGGCAAGGCGATTTTTTAAGATTGCACTTGCATGGACTCCACCTTTATGAGCAAATGCACTTCGCCCAACAAAAGGCCTTTCATTTAATGGTGGCATATTTGCTATCTCGCTGATATATCGGGAAATCTCAGTCAGGTGTTTTATTTTGGAATCATTGATACATTTTTTTCCCAATTTTAATTGTAGATTGGCTATGACTGAAATAAGATCAGCATTTCCGCAGCGCTCTCCATAACCATTTATAGTACCATGGACCATTTTAGCACCTGCTTCAACAGCAGCTATGGAGTTGGCTACAGCCAATCCGCAGTCGTTGTGTGCATGGATACCGAAGGAAACACCTGTAAAGGATTCCTTTACCGTTTTTACTATCTCTTTGATCTCGCCCACCATGGT
>JGI10211J34971_10001677_pt1 | contig 18163 bp, 25 predicted proteins | sample Etolagsediment_FD_34971 | JGI IMG/M metagenome (IMG submission 34971) | reverse complement strand
AAATAATTTTTATCATTTGCTCTAAACTTTTTGAGTTTTGTTTAAAATATTTAGCACTATCTATTAAACCCTGCTCACTATANTTTTCTCTTCCATTTAATGTAACATTAAATACAAAAGATTTACCAAAAAAATCTATGAATTTTTTAGCATCTTCACTATCATTCATAAATGCAGCTGAAATAATAGAAGCATTATCTTTCATTTTATTTGCAATTTTCACTTGAAAATCAAAATTCTTTTGCTTATACTCAAACTCTTCATCAATACTATTTCTCTCTCTAATGAATATATAGCTAAATAATTTACTTGTTTTTTCATAAAGGGATTCATGAAGAACCTGACTTTTATTTAAAGTCAAATTGTATTTATATTCAATACCAGCAAGAATAAAATTGATTGAAAATGTAGTATTGTCATCTTTATAAAAACTATGAGGATGATAAGGAATTAAATCATCTGGCTTTAATTCTATATATGAGTTAGAAATAAACCATCCAATAAATGCGAAAGGTCTTATTAGTCCAGTTTTCCCAGAACCATTTGCTCCTATTACAGATACTACTTTATTAAGTCTATTATTTTCAAGATTTACATCATAAAGTGACTTTGATGGTTTTTGGCTCACTTCAAATGATACAAAAGTCTCTTCATAAAACGAATAGAAATTAGAGAATGATATATTTTTAATCATATTAAAGCCTTTTATACAATATTTTGTATATTATAGCTTACTATAACTTACAATATCTACATATTATCAAATTAATTACTACAACAAATCCTTCGCAATTTCCAAAGCCTCTTCCAAACTACCAACCTTAGCTTTACTAGTTGGTCTATCCCAAGCTCCACCATCTAAAATATAAACATCATATCGTATTCCTGTTGTCCATGCATCAAACCAACTTTTCTTTTGCTCTGCAACTCTTGCATTAAACTCATCTTCGTTTTCAACTTTATAAGTGGTTTTTTCTTCTCCATAGTGAGTTATAAGATCATCATAATAAGGTTTCATCCTTGAAAAATACTCTTGATAACTTTCTTCTTCATAACCTTGGGTTACAATAAAAGGTCGTTCCCACCACTCATCAAGTTCAATTTTTTCTCTATCCTCATGAGCTGTATTCCAAAAATCATCTGGCAAAATTGGATCAATAGCAATTCCATCTACAATATTTTTTTGATTTTTGAAGTAGTGCTTTTTCTTGAAATTAACTGTTGGATTATTGTTTGAAAAAATTTGTTCTTTCATCATTTGTTCAAATTGCACAACAGTTATAATTTGTGGCTGCATATCATTGTTTTGAACATCATCACTTTTTAAAACTGATTTTATAGCTCTGTAGTCTTTATAGCCATACTTTTTTGCCAAAGCATTTTGAGCATGTCCTAATTTTTCAAAATTTTCTGATTTTTTAAGCTCTTTAGCTTGTTGTTTAAACTCTTCAATTGAAGGTAATTGTTGTGAGTGTGCAGTATTCATAGAAATCTCCTATTGATATATTTGACTTTTTAAAGGACTACTTGTTCTCATTAGCAGTAAAAGTCAATATAACCAAAAGGCGACTTTACTTAATTTTGTATCAGTTTTGCCAAACCATTAAAGGCGAGAACGGGTGGAGTTCTGATTTCCATTAAAATATTACAATAATATTAATTAATGTTAAATTATCAATTTTAATATATTTATCGTTGTAGTAATATAACATTTCAATATCTTTTGATATTTACTCTCCTTTTACTCAACATTCATTCAATCAAAAAGCACCAATCCTTTTTTTCCATTTTCCCCTTTTCATCCATTTAACCAATCACATATAGTAAAAGTTTAAATTTGTTACATTACTACTACGATAAAACTTGAATTGTGTTTCAAAATCTTGTATAATATTAAAATAAAAATTTTAGGACATTGAATGATTAAAGGTAATAAAAAAGGGCAAATAATACTAGCAAGCGATGGATGGCACTTTGGCAAAAAATATTTTTCCATCCGTTGTTTTGCTGAATATGAAAACAACTATTTAAGTGATATTGCGATTGTTTCAATTAAAGAATTTGGTAGCAACAACGAGATTAATATGCAATTTAAGCTCAATGAACTATTACAGCTAGCTAATGGATTTTTAGAAATCGATAAACTTTTTCAAAATGGATACAAACAAAAAAGAAAAGGTTTTTTCAAAAATACTAATCCAAATGGTAATAATCCATCAACATTAAAAGAACTTAATTTAACATTTGCATACAATGAAGAATCAAAACAAACTACATGTTATATTAATTTAGCCGATAGCAATAATAAAATTAATTGTGGACTTAATAAGTATGAATTTAAAGCTATGAATGAAGCAATTATTAATCTATATAGAGAATCAAAAGCTGCTTTTTACTCTATTCAAAGAGAGTTTCTTAATACTATACCAATACTTGGAAATGTTAATGCCTAGAATAAAAAAAGAGATCCTTTCAAATATAGCAAATATTAAAAAACAGGTGTTACTACTTCTTAGTAATTATGAAAAAACAGTTTTTGAAAAATTTAATGATATTACAAAAGAGGTAATTACAAGAGATGTATATTTTTTAAATTTTAAACAATTTAATGAAATATATGCACTAGACCTTGAAGCAAAAAGTATAAGTGATGCTAAAGAACCTTTATATGATATTATATCTATCCGAACAACTAACGATAATCCAATTTGGAGATACTCAGAAGATTTAGTAATGAAACTAAGCTCATCTACAATCACTGATAGAAACAAAATTAAAGATGAGATTCCGAGACGATTAAAAATTTATCAAAACAAAAAAAGAAAATATTTGAAAGAATTTATTCAAAATGCTGATTATTTAACACAAAATGAAATATCAAATAAAGAAAAAGAACTTGAAATTGAACTTCAAAGACTTGAGCGTGAAACACAAATTCTTTTAGAAAATTTTCATGAATACAAAGTTCAAATCAGTTCTTATGCAAAAAAAGAAAAATATCCATATCTCTATTGTAACTTTCATAATGGGTTAGTTGATAGTAAAGGGAAACAACTAAAAAGAAAAGCAACTGATATTCCTCTGCGTCAAGATGTTGCAAACATTTTTTATTTTGAAGAAAGATATTTAGAAAATGACGATTTTAAACTCAATGCAAGTGTAAAAAGATTTATTAAAGATGCTGATTGTTTATTTGAAGATGTTTATTTTAAAAAAGCTTACTAATAAGGGCTTTATTAGCTATTAGTATGGTACATTTCGATACAATTACTCAAAAATATGGAGAAAATTATATGAATAAAAATGAATTTATAGATGCAATAGCATCAAAATCTGGACTAACAAAAAAAGATGCAAGTGCGGCACTTGATGCAACACTTCAGACTATTACTGAAACACTAGCTAGTGGAGATAGTGTTTCCTTTATCGGTTTTGGAACATTTAGTGTAGGAACAAGAGCTGCTAGAAGTGGCGTAAATCCATCAACTGGAGCTAAAATTGAAATTGCTGCATCAAAAGTTGCAAAATTTAAAGTTGGAGCAAAGTTAAAAGAGGCAGTTAAATAACCGTATTTATCATAAAAGAAAAGATTAGCTTCTTTTCTTTTTTACTTAATATTTAGTATTTTAAATATATTTATGCTATTATTTACTTAATATTTAGTATAAAAGGTTTATTATGAATACTATTGGAACAATTGAATTAGCAACTCCTGTTGAGATACTAGACCAGCTTATTGTTAAAATAAAAGAAAAACAAAAACTATTAAGATTAACAGCTAATGATATTGAAATAAAAGCAGATATAACACACAGACACTATTCAAACTTCTTGTACAATAAAAATACCCATCTTTTAACATTGATAAAGATATTAAAAGTATTGGATATGGAAAAAGAGTTATCCTCTTTGATTGAACCAATTATTCCTAAAGATGCTAATGAACACAAAAAACTTCAAAAAATTAGAAAAAATATGCCCCTCAAAGTACAACCTAAACACAATTTGCCACAAACCAATCAAAATTATACAAATAAAAAAAGAATTTCTTTGATAAAGAAAGGAGATAAATAATGCTAATAGAACTAAATGTATTATTATATGGCAAAAAAGTTGGAACACTATTTGATGATGGTATCAATATTAGTTTTTACTATTCTAATAGCTTTAAATTAAGTGGACTAGAGATATCTCCAATAAAACTAAACACTACAAAAATAAAAGGACACTATAGTAATGATGATTTTATAGAAATATATAATCAACTACCAGGAATATTCAAAGACTCATTGCCAGATTCAAATGGTACTATTATTATGGATAACTATTTTAGAGCCACAAATAGAGACCCAAGTAGATTAAGTGTTTTAGAGAGACTAAGTTTTATAGGAGATAGAGGTATGGGTGCTTTAGAATATGAACCAAAAGAGGAACATGACAAAAAATCAAATATTTTTCAATACTCAATCGATGCACAAGAGCTATATATTAGAAATAAACAACTGCACCAATCAAATAAAGTTTTACACATCGATGAGATTATGTCCCACATGATAGATAGTGCCTCACCTGTTGGTGGAGCTAAAGAAAAAACACTAGTTTTTCTTAACCCAATATCTAAAAAACTAAGATTTTATAGCAATAATTTAAAGTTTGAAGGGTTTGAGCCATATATATTAAAATTTGATTCAAAAGATATCTATAAAGAGGATACAAAAAAAGAGTACCTTTATAGTTGCTTAGCAAAACTTTGTGGAATTGATGTTCCAGATTTTGAGCTACTTCACAGTGATGGTATGAGTCATTTTTTAATAAAGCGATTTGATAGAGTAGGAACAAAAAAGATACATATGGCAACAGCATCAGCACTACTGCATATCCCCCATATAAGAAGTGCTATTTCATATGAAGAGTTAGCAAAGTTAACATATACACTTACAAAAAATATTGAAGATGTTAAAAAACTAATTCATCAAATGATGTTTAATATCCTTACAGGTGTGACAGATGATCATTCAAAAAACTTTAGCTTTTTAATGGATATAGATGGTAAATGGAGCTTGTCTCCTGCTTATGATTTGATATATGGGTTAGGAGTTGGTGCTTTAAAGCATAAATGCACCCTCATGGGTAAAAATGAAAACTTTAAGATTACAGATGTGTATAATCTAGCATCAAAATATGGAATAGCTAATGATTTTATCGATAATAGATTTGAAAAAATTATTCAAGTTATCTCTGAAAATTTTGAAAATATTTGCCAAAAAGCACAGTTATCATCTACAACGCAAAATGGGATCGCTATGTATATCGAGGAAAAGATTAATAGCTTTTAAAACATAGTATTATTCAGTCCAAAGTAAGATTTTCATAAATTAAATCCTTTTGAACTACTATACTTTGTAATTTTGAAATTGATGAATTTACAATTTGACTCACTCTTTGCATACTAATTCCAAAACAATTTCCTATTTCTTGTAATGTAAATTCATCTTGTACTATTACTTTATTTGAATGAATAACTCTTTTGATTAGATAATCATAAATAGCATAGTTAGGGTACTCTTCACAACAAAATATTTTACCACCACATTTACTAAAGATAGTCTTATTAAGATTCAATGTAACTATATTACCAGCTAAATAATTTAAAAAATCTTTTGGATCGTAATTGTTTTCATAACCCATTACAAGTAAATCAGTTTTTGTTTTGAGCTGTACTTTGACTTTCATAAAAATTTCCTTTTTTAAAAATATATCAAAAAAGAAAACATCAATAAAAAAAATGGTACAAAATGTAGATTTTTTAGATTAAATTTGGTAATTTTGCAAATATTTTAATAAATTTTCATCATCTATTTTTTCTTCTAATGCTTTTTTATATGATATATCTAAAGTATCTAAATTTACATCTCTTAATAAGATATCGATATTTAATTCTATAAATTTTTCAACCTGTAAGATATATAAGTGCATTAAAACAGATGTAATAATTGCATAAGATAGAATGAATACACCCATATTTAATATATAATCAATAAGAATGTAACTGCTAAAAACCATACTAAAGTTTTTGTATAAAATGAATTCCACAATTAAAGTCGATATTACCCCTGCTATTAAAACTTTTTTTGATTTTATATTTATGATATTGTTATAAAGTAAAAACTCTACAACATCTCTTGTTTTTAAATTTTCCAAACCTATCCTTTCACTTCTTGCAATTATAGCAAGAGTTCCATAGAACCTCTAGTTTATTAGATTTTTTGAATACTTTAAACTAAAGTATTCAAAAAACCCAATGGGGAAAACTACTAAATAAATAGTAGTTTAATTTTTTACTACGCTGCTAAAAAATCAAATATTGTCATCTCTTTGACATTTTCATTTTTTGCAAACAACTCATAAGCTTTTTGATAAATCTCTTTACCTATCAGTCTATATACAATAACATTATCATTGTACTTTAATTCCAAATTTTCAACTGATCTATTCATGGTAATTCTATCATTGATTTTTTGAGTAACTTCGATTTTTCCATCTCTATCACGATCTAACCAACCTGAAAAACCATCAATTGAGTACCCAGAGCCACCACCATTTGAATCTATATTTTTAGATTTTAAAAAAGCTTTGAGATGAGCGTAAAACTCCTTGTAATTTCTAAATGTTTTTATTTTTGACTTCCAATCATATTCTTCTTTACCATACCAAAGCATACCATCTAAAAACCACTCAATGTTTTGTTTTAAAACATCTTCATCAGATACAAACTCCTTATTTGGAATATTAAGAGTTTCTCTAACCCAAGAAAGCAATTCAATATCAAATATATCTACATAACTTGGTAGTTCTTGCTTATCATAATCNAAACCCCAATGATGAGATATTTTGTCACCATTTGTATAAAACCTATAAGCTATTTTAGGCTCTTTTAATTTTGAACTATGATCTGTATAACTCAAATCATAACTAGCCATAAAATATTTTGTAAATGGTGCTAAATAGATTCTAACAACACTTTTTAGACGATGTAAAAGCTCTATATCACTCAATGGTTCTTTTATTAAATAGTCTAAATTATCTATCCAAAAACTGTCATGTCTACCAGGATTTTCTTTACCTTCTAAAATAACACTCTTATAGATTGTTTTAAACTCTTCAATACTAGGAAGCTCTTTTCTATGATCGATTCCTGTATATTGATAAAATGTAATATCAAACAATTCAAGAAATGTGTATCTTTTTTTCAGTCTACTTTTTGCTACTCGTTTACATTCACGAAAATATTTATCCCAACCTCCATCATTTTTAGGTTGTTCTGGCATCTTCTCTTCAATGTCACACTCATCATCAAACAAACTTAATTGTTGATTGATTTTAGTATCAGGCATTCTTAACAAATCTAATAAATCATAAATTTTCTCACAAACTGAATCTAGTAACTCAACATCTTTTTTTGAATAGTTAGGATTTTGAGTTTGGTAAGCTATTTTAATATCTAACCATACGATCCAATCTACATTAGATGCAGCTGGAGCCTTATCCTTTAGAATCAATTGCTGATACTTCTCTTTATGAATTAATTCAACATTGTCAAAATGCTTTTTAATTAGATCGTAATGTTTTGAAGAACTTGAAGTGGTTTGTTTTACTGTACAACAACTCATAATATCTCCTTAAGCTGCTACAGCCCAAACACCACGACCTACATTTGTGTGATGCTTTTGTAACTGTTGTCTTATTTTTGCTTTCCAATTTGGATTATTAGCTACTAAGTTTGAAGCAACTTTTTCTACCTCTTGATATATAACATCTAAAGGAGCTTTTCCTAACTTCATCATTATAATTCTTATTGCATTTCGCCAAGTAGTAGCTACTTGTTTTTGAATATCTTTTGCAATATCAAAAGATATAGCAAATATCGATTTTTCAGATTTTTTCCACAACAATAAATACTCATGCATTATGGGTATAAAGCTACCAAAATATTGTCTATTGTCCGATAAACAGTTGTGTTGCAATTTAATTGTTACACTCAATAGCTCTTCTTTTGGCATCATTTGAATAAAATCTGATTGATAGCTTCTAAAATTACCTTTTCCTAAACTACCACCTCTTTGATCTCCAATAAGTGTTGCATATATACCACCGCTTTTTGTAGCTTCTCTTTGGTTCATTAACGCAACTTGACTTTTAGCAATAAACTCTTCAGGAGTATCACATCTTGATGTATCACCATTAAGTGGAATATCTCCATAAACTTCACCACTATATTTAATCATATCATGATAAGGAAAATGGCTAAAACAAACATCAGCTTGTCTTGGTAGTTGTTTTAAAATATAATCTTTAGTAAAATCTTGACCTTTGTATAAGTCAAGTCCTACATAATCAATTTTCAATTCTTTACATACATCTCTTGATGTACCACTACCTTCACAAACATCTACAAATAGTTTCGGTTTAAAATGTTCTATAATCTCTTTGATTACAAAGCCACTTGTGTTCCCTCTCCATTTATTGTTCCCATAATTTCCTCTCTCAGGAAAGCTCATTATACTTGTCATATTGTTTACCTCTCAATTTAAATTTATAAGAGAAGATACATTCAACCTCTAAAGAGGATGTTTGATATCCCCTCTAGGGTTTTATGGTAACTCTAACGAATTACAACAATTAATTTTTATATTTTCTTTCTATTACCAGGCCATACTGTTATTAGCGTTATTGTCTCTTTATAATAAGAAAAGACAATTGTTGCTCGTGATAAATTATATTCATGTCTTAAAGATGGTGCTGTACTTTTAAAAAAAACACTATTGTTTTTAACATGTTCAACAACATTCCAAATACCACTAAGATCTATAGGCTTTGCAATCCCTTTTTTAACATCCTCTTTATTTTGTTGAAGCTTTTGTAAAAAGTGATCAGAACTAGTTACCCTTATACTTAATGGTATCTCTTGATGTACAATTTGAAATGAACTCATCTTTTTTCCTTAGGCATATTTTACAAATTGCCCATGTGTAAGATTTAGACCATAAACAACTGTTTTATAACTATCAACGATTTTAACACTCTCAATATTTCCATCTTTACCCATTTGATCAATCTGTTTTCTCTCTTTGGTAGAAGTTCCTTTTAATATCACTTCATTACCATTACTAAGTATTAACTTTTTATTTAAAGCACCACTTGCAATAAGGATGGCAGCTTGACCTTGGTTTGGGTGTTCAATTGAACTATTGAGCATTGAAGCACTTCTTAACTCATCAAAAAATGTCTTTTTTAATTTAGATTTTTTTAATTTATCTTCAATTTTCCATCTAGCTATATCAATCTCTTTAAACATCATTGGCTCGGCACCTGTTCTTATACTAATTCTTTCAAACTCAATATCATCATTGATATTTAAAGGTTTTTCAAACACCGATTGAAATTTGTCCATACTTGCTCTAAAGTTTGGTAATTGTTGATGGAATATAGAGAAAAATTGACCATATTTTTTATAATCATTATTTTCAGGGTCATAAAAAGAGATGATAGGTCGATAACCTTGCAGTTGTAACTTCTTTGCCATCTCTTCATCTGCTGATGATGGATTAATAACAAGTATTAATACTCCACCAATAGCTGTTGTAAGCCCCCATCTTTCTACAAAATCTATTTCTACTCTTTTACCATTTGTATTGATATCGTATGGTGGATTTAAAAAATTAAGCCCTACCCAATGATTTGATTTTCTAACTGATGTTAAAGAATCAGCATTAAGTACAATTGCAATATCTCTATTACTTGCAACCTTTGCCCTATTCTCATCCAATTCACAAGCATAAGTTTTACACCCATACTTTGTACCAATCATATCAATCGCTTCACCCTCACCTGCACAACAATCAAGTGCATATACTGTTTTGTTTTCAGGAAAGATAATTGTTTTATTGATAATTTTTTGAATAGTTTTTATATCTGTTGGGTAATATCCCATTTTTACATCTGAGGCTAATCGTGCCATTATAAGTCCCTCCTTCAAGAAACTATGTGAGAACTGAGCTCACTAAAATTTATTAGCTTTTTGGAGGAAATAGTCCACCTGTAGGTGGAATTTATTTCCACCTACTAGGCGACTTTTTTACTTATATTTTAGGTTGTATGTTTTGAGGTATTGGTTGAATCACTTTCCAAATACTAGCTTTACACCAAGCTGAAACATCAACTCTTTTGCCAGTATCTTCAAAATAACCACTAGCTAAAAGAGGTTGTATCAAAGACTCATTTTCAGACCAGGTTTTAACCAAGATCTCATTCTCGCCTAAGAATTTTTCAGCTCCTTCAAGATTTGTGGTAACTTCTACAAAAGGCTCCAACCAAAAACTATCTTCATCACTCTCTAAAGACTGAATAAACAGAGCCTTTGTAGAGTTTGAATTATAATTTGCCATTTCAATAAAGAGCTTTTCATGCTCATAATATTGAAGCTCAATTAACGGTAATCTCTTACCAATATAGCCACAATGACTACATCTATTAAGTACAGGCATTCCCATAAAACCGCAATTTGCACAACAACTACTATTTTTATTCATTTTCTTACCTTTATGCTGCAAAGTCAAATAATGACAACTGAACACACTTTTTAGGTTCCTCATTAATTTGACTGGCAATTTCTATTTTATTTATTGGTTTTTGAAATCCAAAATACTCACATATTGCATCAAGGCTATTTTCTTCAAACAGTAATGTATATTTAAAGATTAACTCTTTGAACATTTTTTTAATTACAGGTTGATTTTTTTTATGTTGATGTTTGTAATGTTTTAGGATTTCATGAAACTTATCTTCACAATCTTCTCTAACTTCTTTTAGTGTAAATGTATTTGTAGCAAATGATTTATCTATATAACCAACTATTCTTGGCAATCGCTCATTAGTATTTTTATACCAACAACTAGCAATTAAATCATTCCAATTTTTAATAAACTCATCTTTTGCTTTGCTTAGATTTTCATTGATTTTTATATCTATTTGCTCTTTATACATTTTATAATCAGCACTCACTATTGCATTATAGTTTTTAGTGTATCGCCCATTATCATACTTATCACTTTTTGCTTTATCAATCAAGACCAAGCATCTATTTTTAAAGCTATCGAGCTTTGATAGTGTTTCCATTTGTCGTGGATATTTACTAAGTAATAATTCTATATCACTATCATATATATCAAGAACTAGCTTGACATTATGTTCATTTTGATTTGTGATGATATTAAAACAAGCAAAATCCATCTCATTTGAAGATTGGTAGTTAATTACACTTCTTAAAAGCATACTTATAGGACCACTCCATCTTAAATTAAATTTTGCAAATGATGCACAAAAATGAACATCATTAATTAACTCTTCTAGTTTCCCATCAGAATATTTTTTACAAAACTCAATATATTTACCATTTTTGAAGTCACTATCTTTTTGTGAATAATTTCTTTCTTTCAAGTTTTCTATAGCTCTTTGTTCTGGAGTAACTTCTTTATCATAGCTCACAAGAAAATATTTAATTCCTATAGGAAATCCATCTTCATCATTTAATGAAAAATTGTTTTTTTCAATAAGATATTCAATATCTCTTTTAAACATAGCTACATTTTCAGTTTTTACATCTGATATTTTCCAATCAAGATATAAGGCACTTTTCAAAGCTCTTTCAAAACGATTTATAATTGTATTTTCATACTCTCTAAATCCTTTAAAAGATTTATTTTTTAAACTTTGAAATTGCCAACTTCCCCCAGATATATCTGAAAGTAGTATAACTTCCACAAAAGCCATATATTCATTTTCATTAGGAAACACACCTTGTAGATACCAGCTAGTACATCTTTTGTTAGTTCTAGCACTAGATACATTATTATCTCCACCTTTAATAAGTAAGATAATTTTTTCATCAGCAGTTTTTATTACAACCTGATTGTCTTGTATAAAATGACTCATATTGCACCTCCTATTGAAGATACAACACTATTGTTGTCATCCAAAAACTCAACTTTAATTGCAATAACCAAATGTTCTCTTCCAATCTCTTCATCTCTTGGAGTAGAAATATTGAATTGATTACCTATAAAATATTTGGCAATCTCTTCATTTGAACATTTTGCATTTACTGATGTTATCCAACTACTTAGGTCGTTTCCTATAACTCTTATTATTTTCATTACATCACCTCACTTAACTCATCCATACTAAGCCAAAAACCACCTTTTGAGTCTAATCCTATATCTTCCCATAAAACACCATCTTTTAGTACTTCTTTTAAAAAATCTAGTGCATCATCAGCTTTATGAAAAGTTGTGTGATACCATAAACTAAAAGGCATACCATTGTTTATTTCAGGCATTTCAGGAAAAGAGATATTAGGACGAATTTCAGCATTTAAGCCACAAGCAGTTGGATAAATTTTTGCAAGAGGTTCTTCTTCAAAATCCATAAACCAAAAAGTATCTGTTTGGGATGGTTCATCACTACCTACAGTACAATGATCTACTATAACACCTTCTTCATTCATTTTAATACTTAGAAAACTTCCATCTTCCAAATAATCATTTAAGAGGATAATAATTGGTTCTCCATCTATTTTTATATTGGTTCTACACCAACCCAAAAGTTCACTTGGAAACTCAATATCTCCGTCATAGTAAAACGGATACAAGTATTCAAAATGTGTATCCAATAGATACTGTCTGCAATCAAAGCTCTCTTCAAAATTTGAAATAAAGTTCTTAAACTCTTGTGATGTTGTTGCTGGATTTGACAGCAAATTTATTTCAACCGCATTGTAAGAAGTTATTCTTATACTAGCAATATCACTTGTGTTATCTCCAATAAACAGAGCATCTAAGCTATCATCATTTTGATATTTTAATGGCTCAAAATCTTTACCATCCATTTTTAAGTTAATTGTTTTTATTTCCATAATAAGTTCCCCCTATAAGAACTATGAGTATCTAGTACACTTAATTTGTTTACCAAGGGGAACAAGCCACCGCTAGGTGGAATTTTTGTTCCACCTATGGCGACTTTTTTACTTATTTATCTCAATCTGTAAAACAGCAAATTTTTACTCATCAGAAAAATTCTTGATGATTTTTGCTATAAACTCATCTTCCAAGCTTAAAAAATAAGCAAAACCTTTTAAACACTCAAGCTTTCCATCTTTAAGTTCGCATAAGCAAGCTTCTGGATCGCTAGTGTAAAGAATAGGTTTTTTTACTACAAGAGTTACAGATGGTGTAGATACTATATATTTTGTATTTTTCATAAATTATCCTTCTAAATTAAATAATTAAATCGTAATAAGCTTTGGCAATGTTTTCACTTGTTTTGATATGCAAAAACATTTTAAGCTCATCTATTGAACTTACAGTATCAAATCTAGGCTCTTCAAATGGTATCTCAACTTTAAAATTCATAGTTGGGAAAAACTCATTTCCTGATTCACCCAGATAAGTTACCTTCATGTATTTCGTTTCACAGATTTCCATAATTTAATCCTTTACATATTTTTATTGACATTTGATAATATCTTCATCATATTCGCCTCTAAACACAGACCATCAAAACATCTAGGAATCGTATTTATTTGATCTTCTAATTTTGTCCGTTTCTTTTCTCTCATAAAAGAGAATCTAGTTTCTTTCAAATTTAGTAGCTCTCTTAGCTTTGCAAATCTAATTAATAAATCTGCTACTAATTCCAATTCCTTTTTGTTTGATGATTTTGCTCTAGTGTAATAATGGGGATACTCAAATATTCGAAAATTCTCTAGTAATTGCTTTGTTGTAGAATTTGGATAATCCTCTAAGTAGCGTTTAATTGACTTTTTTGCACCATCAGCTATACCTGTATTTAACAACTCTAAAGGTTGAATATTAGGTCTTAGCTCATAAGCAGTTAATAATCTCTCACTATCACTAACAGTTGCAAATTTAAGCTCATAGATACCTTTTTCTAATACACATTCTTTAATGGTATAAGGTCTCCAGTAGCAAATATTGTAGTAAAAGTCACTTTTTATAAGTGTTCCATCATCGATATACTTTTTCATTTGAGCAAGTATCTCTTTGAGTTCTTTTTCATCAAGTTCTTTGACTTCAATATTGTTTGCGATTTGTGTTACAGGTACTAAATCCATTGATTCAATAAAATCAAATAGTGAAGGTTGATTTGCTTTACACATTATGCAGCCTCCATAAAATCAAATAAACTCATTTGTTTAGTTGGTTTTTTATTTTCTTGAACTTCATCCTCAACTTTATCAACTATTTTTTCTTTGCTAGATTTGATTTTTATAGCTTTTCTTATCTCATCAATAAAAAGTTGTTTGTATTCAAACAACACTTCTTTAATTGCATTATCAAGATCACTATACTCACTATATCCACCATAGTTTCTATTGTTCATAATAGTATGGTAAAACTCTCCTAGCCCTACTCTTTCATTATTCATCTCTTCATAGATTTCATAAAAAGCATCTTTTCGACTAATGCCCGATGTTCTAATAAAACCAATATTTTCACTCATAGGTACAGATTTACCAAATGCAACAGCATTTAAAACTGCACCTTTGGTAAAATACTCACCGTAAAATCCATTGATATTATTATGAGCAATAAAACCACAATGAGTAGAAAAATGTTGATAAAGATTTTTTTTGAAAGTTGTATGACTAAAGTGGTTATTACAAAAACTTACAAAATTTTTGTATATTTTTGCTTTTTCCAAATCAGTCATAAATTTAGTAGAGCTGAATTTTTTTGATACTGCTTTTATTTTAAATGGTTTTGGTGTTAAAAAGTCTTTTGTTTCCATCTTAAGACTCCTTCATAGCTTTAACTATTTTATCAGTTAATATAATGCTTGTTTCTAGCACCACCCCATGATAAAACAAATCTAACATTATTTGTTCTTGTTTTTCTTTTTGTTTTTGTTTATTTTTTTTAATTATTTTAAGCATAATAAGTCTCCTAAGACTATAAAAGACATAGGAGTACTCCTGTGGAGTTCCTATATCTTTAAATAAAGATTGAAACTCCATTTGGAGTAAGACTAATTGGTAATTTTATTCTTTAGTATAAGCCCACTCGAGTGCATCTCTCAATGAGCCTATGCATTGGGCTCCATCAAGTTCTTCCAACTCAACAGCACCATCCCCTTTTAAGAATTGCTCTAAATCTGAAAGCGAGTACCAATAAATTGCATATCCGCCCCCATCATTAAAAGAACTAAATACATTCGCAAAAGATTCATCATCTTCGCAAAGTACCACTAATTCTTCAAGCAATTGTTCTTTAAGGTCTTTTAGTTTTAAGCTCTTAGATAAAAATTTTCTACCATCAAACTCAACATNATGAATTTGTTTATCATTAGTTGTTATTATTTTCATCATGCTGCCTTTTTATCTATTTTTATATTTATTTTTTGTTTAAATACATTCCCACAATCTATACAAGAACAATGATGAAAACCATCTATTGTTTCACTCACTTCTATTTGATCACTTTTGCATTTTGGGCAATTATTGATAATANATGTTAGCTCACTTTTATGATAAGTATTTCCTTTACTATCAATGTACATATCCTTAAAATACAAATCTTGCTCAAATCCAAAGCCATGCTTTGTAGTGATACTTAATATTTCAGGAACATTGATATATCCCCACTCACTACAACTTGAATCTGATTCATTTACTATATATCCAAAACATTGAGTCATTTCATTTTCAAACTCATCATCTTCACAACCTCTATCAGCTTCCACTACATAGTAAGTGAAGTTTGGACCAAATAGCTTTAATCCAACAGGTTTAATATCCATATCTTCAAGCTCATAAGTTTTTGGCATACTTTTTAATGTGTCATATACTTTTTGAACTTGACCTACAGTTAGGTAGTTGGATTTAGGAAGTGGTGCAGATACTCTCATCGGTTTTGCATCAGGACTAATAAGACCTTTTTCTTTACAAACCTCTAAAATTATCTCTTGCAAATCGTGACATTCTTCCTCTAACACTGATAAATCAATTTTTACAGCTTCGATGTTATATGTTGTTAGCTCTATTAGTTTTTTTCTTTGTGAGAGTTTTTCGTATATATCACTTACATACTCTTTAGGAAATGGCATAGGTTGTGATTTGTCCAACCAAGTGTTAAATGAATCTTTCAACTCATTTTGATCTCTTCCAATTAAAACACTAAAATTAGTATCACTAATTGATGGTGAATGGTATAAAATCGCATGAACTATACCATCTTCCAAAGAGATCATCTTTCTTCTATTTCCAGCATTAAAAACACCAAAAAAGCCCAATGTATCACTTAATACCTTTTGATTATTCATCTCAACCTTACCTTGCATTATTACAGAAGTAATAGATTTAACCATCGCCTCTTGCCCCGCAAGTTCTAAATACAACAATGTTGAACCATCTTTTATATAACTTTCAATATCTGCTTTTGCACCGTTATATCCAACTTTTGGAACAAACTTTTTATAAGCAATTATCTTCTTTGAAAATTCATCAAGTGGTTTATAGTCCCAACTTTTTGGTCCAACATGTACTTTGAGTTTTTTATAACTCTCTTCTATTCTTTTCCATGAACCATCTTCTAATTGAATTTGATCTCCATTTTTTAAAATAGAAATATCTACATATTCAATTTCAGGTTTACTTAGTAATTCATACAGCTCGTTGTATTTTTCAACAACATAATCTTTTGAACTACTTTTACCACTTAGAAGTGTTCCATTTTGTGTTATTCTTTTCATTTGTGCTATTGAGAAATAGTTCTCATCCAAAGAACAACTTCTTGCGTAATACTTCATTTTAAATCGTTTATTCAACTCTTCAAATACTAGTACCCACATCTCAGCTATATCTTCATAATCAAATCCTGCTTTTTCTGTAGCAAAATGCAACCCTCCAGATGTTTTTAGCTCACCTGTACCAAACTTTTGAGATTCCATATCTAAAAGTTCAGGACGATTATTTTGTACCCATGCTAAATCTTCACTATCTGTAATGTGTAAATGTTCTTCAAGCTCTCTAAGCTTTATATTTACACTACACTCTTCGTGTAGAAACTTTGATACTTCATCTGGATTGTTTTGTGTTTTGTAAAATAAGTATGCACCCATAATGTTCTCCTTGTGGTTGCAATAGTGGTATAAACCCACCATAAATTTTAAAAGCCACAAAAGAGAACTATGGCATAGCCACAAGTTTTAATTTGTGGCTAAAGCCTATTATTTTTTGACAATAAAATATCCTCAGTATTTAAACTGATAAAATCTTAACAATAAGATTGTCTTTGATTATTTTTAGCTATTGCTGGAGGAGTATTTTATTTTTTATTAATTCTGCTACTTGCTTCTGAATAAACTTCTTTATTTTCTCGTTTACCTACAGCTACTATTTCTACTATTTTAGCAATATTATTTTCTATTTGTATTACAATTCTATAGGTTGCTTTAGCAATATAAATTTTTCTACAAGTAGATAAGTTGCCGTATAATGGCAAACTACAAGAGTATGGATTAGCTTTAAGTTTTTTAATATACTTTCTAGCTTCATCAAGAACATCATTTGGGATGCTTTCAAAATCTTCTATTACTTCTGGAAAATATGTAATCTTATACATCTAATCCTCTGTGCTTAAAATATTTGTCCATCTCCTCCTCTGTAATCATTTTAGGATTACCTGCTGTTCTTTCTTTGATTATCTTCTCGATTTCCATATCTTCAAGATAATCGGCTGCCTTTTTCATTCTCTCATATTCTGCTATAGGAATTATTACTGCTTCCATTTTGTTTCTCCTAATTATTGCTAATTTATTAAGTGGATAAGATACTAACTTGTCTACATATGTTCCTAATGATTTAGAAAGTTCCGTTATCCCTACTGTTTCTTGTTGTGTATATGCTATTTCCATAACTATTCCTTTAAATAAGTATTCAAATACATTTTTTATACTATATTCTAACATAGTTTTAAGTATGTGTCAATATCATATTTCACACTCCCATAAAGCATATCCACCATCTAAAATACCACATATATAAGTTTTTCCTCTGTATTTAACGACATCGGATTTATTATCACATAGT
>JGI10211J34971_10001675_pt1 | contig 18178 bp, 11 predicted proteins | sample Etolagsediment_FD_34971 | JGI IMG/M metagenome (IMG submission 34971) | reverse complement strand
CCTGTTGTGAGGGCTTTAAAGTTGCAACTGAATCCCGAAATTCACACCATAACCAAGTCGCATTACAAAACTCTTTGGAACTCTAATCCTCATGTAACCAAAGTTTGGACTTACGACAAACACCCAGATGAATGCTTACCCGACCTTTTAACAGAGCAGTTTGATTTTGTCGTTGATTTGCAAAAAAACTGGCGTTCGCAGAAACTCCGAAGACGCCTTGGCGTGCAGGGAGCTTCCTTTCCTAAATTAAATATCGAAAAGTGGTTGTTGGTAAACACAGGAATTAATAAATTACCGGACATTCATATTGTTGACAGGTACTTTTTGGCTGTAAGAAAGCTGGGTGTTCATAACGATGGTCGGGGATTAGATTTTTTTATCCCCGAAGCCGACAAGGTGATTGCAGCTCAGGTAGATGGGCAATTAGCTAACGGCTTTATTGCTATGGTTATTGGAGGTCAGCATTTTACAAAAATATTTCCTCCTGAGAAAGCTGCCAAACTTATCGCAAGACTCAAATTTCCAGTCGTTTTGCTGGGTGGTCATGAAGACAAGGAAAGAGGAGAAGAAATTTGTCGTCTTTGTCATCAGGCCTCTATCGTTAATACATGTGGTGCGCTTACCCTGAATCAGTCTGCTTCTATGGTTAGCCAGGCGAAACTGGTAGTAACCAACGACACGGGATTAATGCATATAGCCGCGGCATTTTTTAAACCGGTGTTAAGTATTTGGGGGAACACTGTTCCCGAACTGGGCATGTATCCTTATTTTCCGGGGAAAACCAATCTGTTTGCAATTGCTCAGGTAAGTGGGTTGTCGTGTCGTCCTTGCAGCAAATTGGGGTACGATAAATGTCCGAAAAAACACTTCCGATGCATGATGGATCAGGATATTGACCAAATGATTGCTCAGGTAAACAAGCTTCTGGCCTCAGGTAAGGAAGAAATTGAATTCAGACTATAATTCTGTAATGCGTTTGCGAATGTAATCCCAGTCGGAAGAGGAGATTTTAGCTCCATAGCCTTCAATCACTTTTCCAGCCAAAAGTGCTCCGATTTTCCCGGCCTTCTCAAAGCCCATATCGTTTAGGTAACCAAACAAAAATCCTGAAGCATATAAGTCACCTGCTCCGGTGGTGTCGAGTGCCTTTACTTCGGTAACTCCGATACGAACCAGATGCCCACCACTTTTTATCATCGATCCTTCTTTTCCAATTTTTACAATGGCTACATCGCACATGTCGGCCATTTCATCGATTGCCGCTTCCGGATTTTTTCCTGTGAAAGCTTTAGCTTCTTCTTCGTTGGCAAATACTATATCGACGTATTTTTCGACCAATCCTCTTAGAAAATCTAGGTTGTCCTGCACCACGTTATAACTGGCCAGGTCGAGTGAAATCTTCAGCCCTGCTGATTGGGCTTTTTTCATGATTACCTCCATGAGCTGATGGTTTTGAACGAGATATCCTTCGATGTGAATCAGGTTATGCCCACCAAAATGTTCTTCTTTCAAATGATCGGCGGCGAGCTCGATGGCTGCGCCCAGAAAAGTGCCAAAAGTGCGTTCACCATCTTTGCTGATCATGGCGTTGGCGATGCCGGAAGGTGTTTCGCTGAAAAAGAGCAAGGGATTGATGTTGCTCGTTTTGAGGTCATCTCGGAAAAACTGACCTGTTGAGTCGTTACCCACCGTTCCGATAAATGAAGTTTCCATTCCCAGTCGTGCCAATCCATGGATGGTGTTCGCCGCTGATCCTCCCGATGCCATTTCTTTTTCCAAGTGTTGGCTTTTCTGTGAAATATGTACCGAAGTCTGATCATCAACCAACTGCATACTGCCCTTTGGTAATCTCAATTCCTCTAAAAGCTGATCGTTTTCAAGTTTCGTTAGTATATCAACAAGTGCATTTCCAATGCCTAATACTTTTGCCATGGTTATTATTTTTTATGCAAAAGTATAGAATTATGACGGAAGACCGGGTGCGTTTTTTTGATTATTTCCTTATCAGTATTTTGCCGGAATGTACTTCCTTACCCGAAATTAACTGAATGGTATAGATCCCTTCGGGTAAACTCCCGAGATTCAGGCTGAACTGACAATCATCAGGCTGACATATGTCTCCTAAACTGCTGAAAACCAGTTTTCCGTAAATTGAGAAAATGTTGATGTTCCAGGCATTATTCGCCGAAGGCAGCTCAAAAGTAAACTGACCATCATTTGGATTTGGATAGAGGAGAAGAGTCCGGCTTTGGCTTTCAGGAATAAAGTCAGGGTTGATGAAGGTGATATCGACTTTGCCCACACTTGTACATCCGTTAATTGTGGCGATTACCCGGTATTCATAGGTTCCGTGAGGGAAGTCGACACCAAAAACGGTGATGGAGCGTAAGTTAGATCCTGTTGACCAGTAGTAACTGTCGAATCCTTCGCCGGCATCGAGAATTTTTTGCTCATCAGGGAACAAGGTGTCGGCCGGACCTAGATCAATGGGCTGGTTTCCTCCGTAGACTGTTGTGACCACAGTGTCGAACCCGGTACATTCAAATTCATTTGTCAAAGCATAAACCACGGAATGAACTCCGGGACCTGCTTCCTGCGGGTCGAACAGATCGTCGGAAACCCCTGGTCCAGTGTAAACTCCGCCTGTTGGTTGACCAATTAAGGTGACAGCTGGATCGTTTTCGCAATAAGCTGAGAAAAGCCCTGAGAGCTTCACCACCGACGTGGGGAGAGTAAACAATTCCAAAGAGTCTGTCGACGAACATCCCTGATCAGTTGTTCCTGTCAGAAACACCCAGGTAGTATCTCTTACCGTCATTAAAAGCTGCTGACTGGTGTCTCCTGATGGCATCCAAAGATACGTGTCTGCTCCTTCGCCAATTAGGACGATTTCAGTGCCTTCGCACACTATGGCTGTGTCGAACAGGATTTGTGTAGCTGCTGCCGGAAGAATTGAAATGGTAACATTGGTGTCGGCAAAACAAAGTGACTCACCAAAGCCAGATCCTGCGGTGTAGGTCGTTGTGTCAGTCGGGGCAACCTTAATTGTTGGTTCATTTGAGATGGTATCGCCTGCAATAGCCCAGAAAAATATATCGCCTCCTGCAATGCTCAACACGATGCTGTCGCCGCTACAAATTGAAGTGTCGGCGGTGATGGTGAGTTCAGGAACAGGGAGTAAGTTTAAGAAAATGCTGTCTGTCGCCAGACATCCATCGTTAGTTTGACCAGTCAAATAAACAAAATCGGAAACAGAAGGGCGAACCATGTTTAGTTCATTCACCGTTGTGGTAGAGTCAGTTCCATTGTAAATCCAAGTAAAAGTCGAAATACTTGTAGAGGCCGAAACGGAGAGCAGGACATCATCACCCTGACAAACAAGCGCTGTGTCATGCTGAAAATCGACAAAGGCCGTGGGGTAAACCCTGATCTGGATGGAGTCTTCAGCCATACAGCCAAAACCGCTCCACACATTTACTGAATACCAGTAGGTTGTATCGCTTCCCGGTGGTGAAACCTGAATAGATTGTGTGGTATCGCCGGTACTCCATAAGAAGGATTCAATGCCGGAGCCCTGAACTTCGAGTGTTATAGTCTTGCCCGGACAAATAGCTGTATCTCCGGTAATGGTGTCGATAACAGGTAAATCGGCCACATAGACATAAATGGTATCCGAAGAGGTGCAATCGTATGAATTAGTAACATCCAGATAAAATAGCGTGTCTGTTGTCGCCATGAATGTGATAGACTGGGTGTTCTCACCTGTACTCCATAAATACGCGTAAGTTTCGCCTTCGGGCGGAGTCGGGCCATTCAGCGTAAGACTTTGACCTGAGCACAAGGTGGTGTCGTTCCCGATATTCACGGTTGCAGAGGGCAAAACATTGATCATTATACTATCGGAAGCGGTGTTGCCAAAATTATCTTCTACTGTAAGTTTGTATTGGGTGGTGTCAATCGGGCAAGCCACAATAGACTGGTCGGAAGAGTAGAGTGTATCTGCAACAATCCACTCGTAAGTTGCCATGTCATCAGGTCCTGATAAGGCAACACAATTGCCTTCACAAATGGTGGTGTCCGGGCCAAGATCAACCGTAAGGAAATTACAGAAACCTTCGTCATAAATCAGGTCGAGGTTACAGAGGACATGCCGAAGAGAATCCTTATGCTGACCGGGGTCAAGTGTAGTGACATAATCCATGGCAATCCAGGCATCGTATTGAATTCCTGAGTTTACGGCAATGGTTGTATAATCATCGGCAAGTTGTTCAGGGAGAGGAATGTCAAGGCCATCCCAACTCACATTTATTAAACCCTGAGGAGTTCCTGCAGGGGTGTGCGAATAATCGTCTGTCCCTGACACATCGTAGCCGGAAATATTAACATTGCTGTTGATATTCAGCGACATGGCATAATACTTCAGGTTGTTTGGCACTTCACCAAGAAAAGAGATATATAGGGAAGACCCTAAAACGGCAGACTGTACCGAAACAGCGTCACGTACAAGTAAATAATCGCGAATTTCTTCATCGCTGGTCATCAGAATATTATCTAAACCACCTGCACCATAGGTGTTATAAATAAAGTTGAAGTCGGAAACAAAGGAGTTAAACTGATATTGATCCACAAGGGAATGGGTAAAAATGGAACCCCAGTAATTAGCGCCGTTGTTGCTTGAGTCGGCGAGCCCGGTGACCAACTGCTGGATATTCGTAGGACCGGCATCTATGCGGTAAATATTTTGAAAATCAGTCCAATCTACTCCAACATTGTTCACATTGCCGCCACGATCACCCAATGGGGAAGGTTGGTTTTGGTTGTAGGTGCTCAGGTAACCCAATGCTTCTGCGGCAGGTGTCCATGGGTCTGATCCGTTGGGATTTGCATGTAAGTGAGTAATAAAACCTCCCGGTGTGGCATCGTATAGTTGTCGTCGTATATAGCTTTCATTCCGCTTTATTGAATAATTCATGAAAGCCGGATTGGTATTGGCGTTGCTGTTCACTCCATGGTTAATTATTCCCCAGTTGTTTTGCACCATTGTGTTAAGCTGAGCCCATGAAACCTGTCCGTAGGCATTATCAACATGTGTGTCCGGACCATTTTCGCCTTCTCCATTAAACGAAAACATTACCGAACTCATTTTAAAGTGGTGAGGGTTTCCGCAGCCATCAGTATATGTAAGACCGGGGAAATTGGTGTTCCCAACGGTTCCTCCTTCAAATACGGGATAACCGTGGGTAAAAATCGTGAGACCACCGTCGTCGATCTGCATGCTGAGAGCGAAGTCTTTGTTGTATTTAAGTGGAGCCAGTTCAACGGTAGTAAGTGCCTGATCAGGTGGTTGGTCGAAATGGACGACAATCAAACTTACCCCCACAGGATTTGTTTGCTGAGCTCTCAGTCCTATGGCTGTTTGAAAGACCAACAGCATCAATGTTACGCCTATTTGCCAACGTTTTGCCATATTATCTCCCCCTGTAGTTATAGTCGTTTATCTGGGGATAGGCCACTTGCCTGTAGCTTCTTCCCCTGACTTTTTTAGTCCTTTTTGGTTTGTCAGATCTTGTTTTTCTTGAATATTTTGAACTTTTTTTATCAAAGTAGTTCAGGTCATCGAAGTAAAACCGATAGCCAATGCTTATCTCATGGCTTCCACCCGATCCTTGATTAATGCCGCTCATCCCGATCTCGTAGGCATAATTAAAAACAAACCCTCTGGAAATGTGTGCTCCCACATTCAAAGCCAAAGCACCTCCTGTGCGGTAAAGAAGTCCTCCCCAAAACTGTTGTCTGAATATAAAGAGGGTCGATATTTCTACCACGGAAGGTTCGTTGGTCGTTTTACGAAAGACTCCGAAAGCCTGCATCTGCCATGATTCTCCCAAATCGAAAAGATAGGAAGAGAAAAACATAACTTCACGTTGCACCTTAAATTTGTAAGTCGATCCATCATAGGTGTCATCAGAGCCAAACAAAGTAGGAATGGAAATGCCCAGGTTGAAACGGTCACGGTTGTAATTTATGCCAAAGCCGGCATTAAAAGCCGAGCTGTTGAGTTTACTCAGGTTGTTGAGTAGTGGGTCGTTAGGATCAACGCCAATGCTGTTTCCGGTATTAACCGAGGCCTGAAAAAATGTTCCCCAGGCACTGAAAAACAGGTACTGGTTGTCTTCTACCTGGAGTTTGTAGGTAAAACTGGCGTTGAGTTTAAAAGTGGAAAGGATATCTGTTTTATCCATCACCGCTTCTCCGCCGAGCCACATTTTTTGTTGGTAAATATTTCCAAAACCATTGGCGCTGAATGTCCTGGGGCTGCCATTAATCCTTGTCCAGTCGTTGCGGTAGTCCAAAAACAACTCGCTGTAGCCTGTTAATCCGGCCAATGTAGGTGTGAGGGAATACGGGTTTATAAGGTATTGTGTGCGGTGAGGAAACTGTTGAGCCGAAACACCCATTCCGATGATGATAAGGACACTTGCAATATGTATTTTTAAGTGCTTCATGTTATCTTATAATCGTTACCGGACCTTTAAAAGTGCTTCCATTATTGTCTTTAATCACATAGTAGTAGGTTGCCTGAGGAAGTGGGTTGCCTTCGGAGAGGCCACTCCAATCGTTTTGGTAATTGTCGGAGGCGTACACACTTCTCCCCGAACGGTTGTATACCACTACTTTTATCGGAAAAACAACATCAGGGTTGTTTACCAGCCAGAAATCATTAAACCCATCGCCGTTGGGCGTATACAGGTTCATGATCTCCGTGCCATCGCCACCCCCGCCACCTTTTTCAACGGCAAAGAACCGGGCTTGTTTGGCGCATCCTTTGTTATAAACCGTGGCATTATAAACCCCCGCTTCTGTAATCGAGACCGAAAGATCTGTTGTTCCGTTATACCATACTACGCTGTCATAGTTCCCCTGAATGTTTACCGTCATCACCAAGGTCGTCCCTTTGGCGAAGTAGGCGGTATCATCGTTGGCAATAATTGAATCGCTGGCAGTAACGAAGGTGAAATCAGGGGCAACATTTATTGTCACCGCCTTGACGATGGAGTCGAAACAGCCCAAATCTGTCCACACCTTAAGCATCACGCTATAGGTTCCCGCATTCACATAAAAGTTGCTTGTTGTCTGAAATACATCCGATTTCCCATCGCCGAAATCCCAAAACCACCTGTTTTCGGTTCCCACGGCCACAAACGATTCATCGGTAAAAACGGTAGTTGAACTCTGGCACGTGTTTTCAAATCCGAAATCAACTTCAGGCAAAGATCCAACCGGAACGGCATTATAAACCACTTGCATGGGGGAGGTCTTAAAGTATATGCGCATGCCCACCAAATGGAAACCACCAGCCGCAAAAACATACTTCACCGTGTCGCCCTCGGCATCATCAAATAATCCATCAGAATTCAGATCCCAGAGCACCGCAACAATGCTGTCGGTAGTTTGGGTGATGTTGTACAGGTGGGTGGTATCGCCAAAGCAAACGGTGTCGTAGGTAAAATCCATATTGGTTTCATAGGTCACTTCCACGAAAAAATCCTTGGTTACGGAACATCCCACAATGCTTGAAACAACAACATTGTATTGGGTATTCACCACTGGAGCAACCTGAATATCAGGTTCTGTACTTCCTGTAGACCACAGCACCGACACGTCTGGCTGAACTTCAACAAAGAGTGTTCCCTCATCCCCTGCTGTTATTTGAAGGGTGTCGGGTGAGGCACTGATAATTTCAGGGAGAGGTTCTACTTCCACCCATATGCTGTCGCGGCTTTCAATATCAAGTGTGTCGATCATATTTACCCAGAACCATGCAGACACTTCAGGGGCTATCTCAATGGTTTGGGAGGTAGCATCGTTCGACCAGAGGTAGGATACCATGTCGTTGGGAGCACTTAATGTTATCGATTCGCCGGAACAAATGGTGTCGAAAGTAATGGTGTCGCGGTTATGTTGAAAGGTTGTGGTTAAAAAACGGGCCGTGTTAGTGTTATCAGAAGTTGAGAAGCCAGAATCACCAGCGATAGCGATGTGGCTACAAAACAATAAGATAGAAAAAAACAACCCCGGTTTTACCATAATTTTATCTAACAATCGTTTATTTTCAGCATTTAGCACGTAAAAATAATGGTTTAAGCAAAGCTTTTGTAAGAGATGCTGAATTAGTTTTTCACAATCTGTTAAAAACCCTTTAGGGGCGCACTTTTTTTGGCGGACGTCGCCGTTTTTATGGCCAGGTGAATTTTTTTTTGAAAACAACAATTATTTATTTGCAGGTTTGAAAAAATATTTATCTTTGCACCTCGTTTTTAGGAACATTCCTCCTTAGCTCAGTTGGTTAGAGCATCTGACTGTTAATCAGAGGGTCGCTGGTTCAAGTCCAGCAGGGGGAGCTAAAAGAAAGGTCGGAAAATCCGGCCTTTTTTTTATGCCCTTGATTTCGATGCTATTGGCTATTGGCAAAATGTACCGTTACATATGAAGAGAAAAAAAGCAAATAGCAAAGGCCAACAAGTCCACGGGAAGACAAATATAGTACATAACAGGCGGGCCTGAGCAGTGCGGGTTTCACCGTTCACTATTTCGTAAATTATCGTGTAGCTCGTCAGGATAGTGCTTCGGAATCGGTATAAAAAAAACCCTGAATGTAAACATTACAGGGTCTTTATTGTGTGGTACCACCCGGGATCGAACCAGGGACACATGGATTTTCAGTCCATTGCTCTACCTACTGAGCTATGGTACCAACTCAATGGGAGTGCAAAAGTACATCTTTTTTTTATTTCTCAAAAAAAATCATAAAAAATTATCAGGTCTTTGCTTTCGTGCTGTACATTTGCTCCGGTTTTATACTTGTGCATGCAACTAATCATCGATTTAGGTAATACGAATACCAAACTGGCCGTTTTCAGAAAGGAGGAGCTAATTTCTCTGCATACTGTGGATCAGCTTACTGTGGAGTATCTTAACTTCCTGTTCGATGAATATACCGAAATCAAGTCTTGCATTCTTTCACATGTTACCCATTACCCCGATGATGTGGATCATTTTCTGGATTCTCGCACCACCTTTCTTCGCCTTTCTCACCAAACGCCTTTGCCTTACGCGTTGAATTATGAAACTCCGCAGACTCTTGGCAAAGACCGCATTGCTGCTGTGGCAGGAGCTATGACCCATTTTCCGGAAACGGATTTGCTGGTGATTGATGCCGGAACAAGCATAACTTATGATTTTGTTACTACCAACGGACAGTATTTGGGTGGTGGAATAAGTCCGGGTATAGTTATGCGATACAAAGCGTTGAATACTTTTACAGGTAAATTGCCGTTATTGCAGCATGAACCTGAAAAGGAGGCTGAATTGATTGGAAAAAGCACAAATGCCTGTATAGAGAGTGGGGTAAAAAATGGAGTTCTTGCTGAAGTTGAAGGCCTCATTTGTCGCTATCGAGGATTGTTCCCATCACTTAAAGTGGTGCTGAGCGGTGGCGACTATAAATATTTTGAAAAATACATAAAAAGTGACATCTTTGCAACCCCGAATATTGTAATACAGGGGTTAAAAAAAATCCTTGATTTTAATGAGAATAAGTAAAATATTGATATCGTTTCTGTTGGTTCTGGCCAGCACTGTAGGCTTGGGTCAAACAGGGATAAACTCTCCGTACTCGCTATTCGGGCTGGGCGAGTTAAGCAGCAGCAATGTTAACACAGCCGTTATGGGAATGGGTGGCCTTTCTATTGCTATCGCCGATCCTACAACCATAAATCCCGCCAACCCGGCTTCGTATATGATCCAGGATTCATCGGCTTTTATGTTCGAGGTGGGTATTTTTGGGAATTCAACGACCTTTAAAACGACAAACGAAACAGAGCGCGGTTCCGATTTCACCTTAAACTACGTCATGGCCGGATTTCCCGTTACCAAATGGTACCGCATGGCGCTTGGTGTCCTCCCGTACAGCAAAATTGGGTATAACATTGAAACCGAGATTGAGGTGGAGAATTTTAGTAATGTCGTTCATGCTTTTAGAGGCGATGGCGGACTAAATCAGGTTTTCTGGGGGCATAGTTTCAGACCGGTAAAAAATCTGCGCATTGGATTGAACGCCACCTACCTCTTTGGGCAAACAAGCCGCTCAAGCATGGTTTACTTCCCCGACTCCACTTATATTTTTGGAACAAAAGTTGAAAGCAGGGTCAAAGTGAGTGATATTTTGTTCGACTATGGTGTTCAATACGACTGGCATTTGGATGAAACACGTAAAGTTACTTTTGGTCTTACCTACGCCAATAAATTCATGATCAATGCCAAGCGTGATTATCTCTCAACAACTTTGCTTGGCGGATACGGTGAATTGGTTGAATATGTGATTGATACCATAGTTTATACTCCAGAAGAAAAAGGGAAACTCGTGATGCCGCAAAAATTAGGCGTTGGGTTTGCTTACCAGAAGTTTGATCGGTGGACCATTGGTGCTGACTTTGAATGGCAAAATTGGGAAAGCTTTCGCTCTTTTGGAAGAAACGACAGCCTCACCAATTCGTGGCGTATGGCTGTGGGAGCACAAATTCAACCAAAACACACCAGCATTTCAAGTCTCTTTAAACGAATGACTTATCGCGTTGGAGCGCGGTATAACAATTCTTATCTAAACCTGTACGATACCCAAATTAGTGAATATGGCATTAGTTTTGGTGTTGGTTTTCCCATGAAGAAGTCGAAAACCGGAATAGATTTAAGTGTGGAGATTGGCCGTCGTGGCACAACGAAGAATAATCTGATACAGGAAAACTTCATTAATTTCTCTCTTGGTGTATCTATTCAGGAGATCTGGTTTTATAAACGTCAATATCAATAAACTGTTAATATAAACAACTAATACAATGAAATCCAAAGTATTAACACTACTCTTAAGCATCGGTTTCGCCTTGGCTGTACGAGCCGAAACCCCGGTAATTGATAACAGGCCGCAAGATGACGGATCGAAATATGGGAGCGATAGCGTGACCTGTGTGATGAAGCTTTCCCTGTATCGCGAATTTTACAAACAATGGAAACAGAGCAACTACAAGAATACAACCATCAATGATGCCCTCAAATCGTGGCGTTGGGTTTACCACCATTGTCCCCGCTCATCTGAAAATGTATATGTGGATGGGGTAAAAATGTACAATTTTGAAATATCCAAAGCCAAGGATGCAAAGAAGAAATCAGGACTTATCGATACGCTGATGAGTATTTATGACCGCAGGATAGAGTTTTTCCCAAACGATTATAAGCCACCGCACGATCCGCAAATAGGAGATATCCTTGGACGTAAGGGCGTCGATCTGTATCAGGTAGACCCCGAACAGTATAAAAATGTTTATGATATTCTGGGTGAATCAATTAGTCTGGAAAAAGAAAAAACACAGGGACCGATTTTTATTTACTACTTCCGCTCGCTTACCCGCATGGCCAAGAGTGGCGAAGCCGACACTTCTGCCGTAGTGGATGCCTACGACATGATTAGTGAATACGTTGATCACAATATTGAAAAATACACCAAAGCGCAGAAAGAGAAAAGTATAGAGCAGTGGGTAAACATCAAAAACAACATCGAAAGTACATTTGAACCTTTTGCCAACTGTGGCGATCTGGTTAGGATTTACAGAAAAAAATTCAACGCCAATCCAACCGATGTTTCTTTGATGAAGAAAATCACCAATCTATTGGACAAAAAACAATGTATCGATGATCCTCTTTATTTCGAAGCTACCGTGGCACTTTACAAGGCCGAACCATCACCTGAAGCGGCCTATTTGATCGGGAAGATGTTGCTTATCGAAAAACGTTATGCCGATGCCATACCTTATCTGGAGGAAGCCACGAAACAGGAGAATGAAACCAGAGCCTACATGGCCATGATTTTTCTTGCCGAAGACTACATGAGCCTTGGCAGGTATTCCGAAGCACGTCAGATGGCCTATAAAGCCGCTGCGCTTAATTCGCTCGAAGGTGAACCTTATGTAATCATTGGCGATTGCTATGCGGCCAGTGCAAAAGACTGTGGCTCGGATGAACTGACCACCAAAGTAGCTTATTGGGCTGCTGTTGATAAATATGAAAAAGCAAAGCGTGTTGACTCTGATCTGGTTGAAAAGATGAACGCTCGTATTCAGAGTTATCAAAAATACTTCCCGCCTACCGAATTGCTTTTCTTCCATAACCTCAACGAAGGTGATCCTTATTCCATCGGGTGTTGGATCAATGAAGAAACTACTGTCAGGGCTGCAAAGTAGCAGCATCCTTACATGAGTATGAAGCTAAAAAATATTTTCTATGCCCTTGCCATTACGATGGTAGGGGCTTTTTTTTCCTGTGAAAATTCACTGGAGACCATTAAGGAAATTGCCAGTGACGATTCGCTGTTTGTTTCTGTTCGGGCGTTTGATGTTGATTTTACCCGAACCGATTCGGCAAAATTGCAGGTTCGCCTTAAGAGCCCTGTTATGGAAAAATATGAGGGCAAAGATCCCTATACCGTTTTCCCCACTGGGTTTGAAGTGATTTTTTTTGATAGCATCGGTCGGGAGACTTCCTCAATTAAGGCAAACTATGGCATCATGTATGAGCGCAGTAAAGATATGCGTGCGCGTAACGATGTGGTAGTGAAGAACTATGAAACCCAGGAACAACTGTTTACCGAAAATTTGTATTGGGATCGCAGGAAAAAAACTATCCGTTCAGGGACTTTTGTAAAAATAATTACCCCCGATAAAGTAATCTACGGCGATAGCTTACGTGCCAATGAGTCGTTCAGTAACCGTGAAATATATGGTGTTCGCGGTGAGCTTGAAATTGATGAAGACGAATCTCCTCGGTAAGTTTATGAGTGGATAAGTTTATAAGTGGATAAGTTTATAAGTGGATAAGTTTATAAGTGGATAGGTTGATAAGTTTTAAGTTGATTAGGGAAAAATGCTCAAAACAAACCTGATTGAAAATTTAAACGTATCTAGCTGTCGGGGAGTCTGTTAAAATATGGAGGACTATCACTTAATCAGTTTTAATTATCTTTGACATCAGATTGAAATATTAATTTGTGGAAGATACTCACCTAAACTTATAAACCCATAAACCCCAAAACTCATAAACCCATAAACTTATAAACTTATAAACTTATGAACTCATAAACTAATAACCCCCAAACTTTTAATACTTTTGCATTTGATTTTATTAAGATGAGTACAAACGGTATTATTATTCTGAGTATGTTGTTGCTCTCTGGATTTTTTTCGGGGATGGAGATCGCATTTGTCAGTTCAAACAAGCTCATGCAAGAGCTCGACCTTAAACGCAAACTGCTTCCTGCTGCCATTCTGCAGGCTTTTTATAATCATCCATCTCGTTTTATTGGTGCGTTGTTGCTTGGAAATAATGCAGCATTGGTAGTGTATGGAATTGCTACCGCCCGCTATCTTGAGCCCTTGTTGTATTCGTATCTCCCGGTGTATTTTCAGTCTGATTTTGTTATTCTTGTTTTACAAACACTTTTGTCGACATTGCTTATTTTGGTAGTGGCCGAATTCATTCCCAAGGTGCTTTTCCGTATTAACCCAAACGCCATCTTAAAGGTTTTTTCTCTTCCGGTATGGATTTTTTATTATTTGTTTTATCCGCTTATCCTGGTGTATATCGGGCTTTCGGAGTTACTTTTGAAATATGTGTTTCGTCTGAAATTATCTTCTGAACCTTACCAATTTACAGCTATCGATCTGGAAGAATTTGTTAAAGAATCCACTTCGCGAGAGGAGAAACCCGAAGAATTGAATCAGGAAATTCAAATGATTCAAAATGCCATTGATTTTAAGCATATAAAACTGCGTGAATGTATGATTCCGCGTCCCGAAATTGAAGCCCTGGAAATAAATGAAGATGTTGAGGTGCTGCGGAATTACCTTACCGAAACAGGCCATTCCAAGATCATGATTTTTGAGAAAACCATCGATCAGATTGTTGGATATGCCCATGCTTACGACATGTTCAGTAATCCTGCAACCATTCGTCAAATTGTAAGACCTGTTGAACTTGTGCCTGAAACCATGTCGGCACGTGATATGTTGCAGGGTTTTATCAAAAACCATAAAAGTGTAGCAGTAGTTGTAGATGAGTTTGGGGGCACCTCTGGTATTGTTACCATGGAAGACATTATCGAGGAAATTTTTGGAGATATTGAGGATGAGTATGATACAGAAGAAGAAACCGAAATCGTACTCAACGAGAATAGTTATATATTCTCTGCGCGTCTGGAGGTGGATTATCTGAATGAAAAATATAAACTCAGTATCCCCATTGATGATGAATACGAAACCCTTGCCGGTTTTATTATATTCCATCACGAGAGCATTCCTGCTGTTAATGAAAGAATTGTGGTCAAACCCTATGTTTTCACTATCCTTAAAGCTACCGGAAACAGGCTGGATGAAGTAAAGCTGGATTTAGACGAATAGCCCATTTTTTATGGTTCTATTTTTTCTCATTTTCTAATAGTACGCGGGTCACTGGTAAGCACTCGGGGTAATTTTTCTGCAGAAAGCCTATCAGGTGTTCGCGCACGAAAACCCTTAAATCCCATGCATCTGACGAGTTTCGCGCACTAACCAAAGCTCTTATCTCAATCATGTTTTCTTTGGCATCGGTTACTTGCATGTTATTTACCTGACCGTCCCAAAGTGGGTTGGTATTAAGCAGTCTGGTTAGTTCATCGCGTAAAGCATCAATAGGAACATGATAGGAAGCGTAAATAAACACTGTGCCTAGGATTTCAGCGGTGGTGCGTGTCCAGTTTTGAAAAGGTTGCTCTATAAAATACGTGGAGGGCAGTACCAGCCTGCGTTTGTCCCAAATCCGAACGACAACATAAGTTAAAGCAATCTCTTCAATCCATCCCCATTCTTTCTCAACAATTACCACATCATCTATCCTGATGGGCTGGGTAATGGCTATCTGTAGTCCGGCTAAAATTGTGCCTATCACTTTTTGTGCCGCCAATCCCAATATTACTGTGGCAATTCCTGCTGAGGCAAACAGGCTGAACCCAATCTTTTTTACATCTTCGAATAGCATGAGGGTAATGCTGATGGCCGTTAAAATGATGATAAAGATGATGATCCGCTCCAGGATATTATACTGGGTGTGTACTTTCCGCGATCTCAGATTATCTGCCTGCCTGATGTCGTAGTGTTTGAGCACTTGTCTGAAAAACAGCCTGATCACCGCGATCAAAATCCACGTAAACCCTGCAATAAGCAACACCGAGGCTACAATCTCTACCATCTCCAATGGTTCAGGTGGTAAGATGGAGAAATACCTTGGCACGAATTTCATCGCAATGGCGAGCGTTAGCACGAGTATTGGCAGAATTATTTTTTTAAATGTTTTCATTGACATCACTTTATTACTTGATGTAAAAGTAGTAATTATTCGAATGATTTGATCCTATTACAAAATGGCATTTTACCCAAATGTAGGTACTGAAGTCCATGGATGAAGAGAATAATTTTGCGCCATTATCGAAACGGAAATGTGGATATTCATTTCATGTTTCATGTAAAAACGGATCAATATTTTAAAGTTTCTATCAATGAAAAAGCTACTGATTTTTATTTTTTGCCTTTCTGTTTCGGCCTGTGTGCTGGGTCAGAAAAGCCATACCGATGCCAACATTGTGGGTCATGTGACCTGTTGCGGTGAGCACATTCCTTTTGCCAGTGTTAGTGTAGTGGGTACTACAATTGGAACAACTACCGATGAAACAGGTCATTACCGCATGATTAATCTTCCTGAAGGCGATCTTGCCATCAGGGTGCAGTCGTTGGGATATAAGCCTAAAGAGCTCAAGGTGCATACCTCATTAAACCAAACCATTACGTTGAAATTCGAACTTGAAAAGGACGCCTTAGGTATTGAAGAGGTAGTGATTACAGGCGACCGGAACGAAAAGAACCGGGCTGAGTCTTCAACCGTGGTAAATACCATAACGGGTAAAATTTTTAATGTAGTTGAAGCCGTTACGTTAAGTGAAGGACTAAATTTCTGTCCGGGCCTGCGTATGGAAAACGATTGCCAGAATTGTGGGTTTACACAAGTACGCATGAATGGCATGGATGGGCCTTATTCGCAGATTCTGATAAACAGTCGCCCAATTTTCAGCGGGTTGGCCGGTGTTTACGGGTTGGAGCTTATACCAACCAACATGATTGAACGGGTTGAGGTAATACGTGGGGGCGGATCGGCTTTGTACGGAAGCAATGCCATTGCCGGAACGATTAACCTTATTTTGAAAGACCCAATCACCAATACCTACGAGTTTGGGTTTAATAGTGCAAGCATCGGTATTGGAATGCCTGATGCCGGCTCACCTGCTCCGGATTTTTCAACCAATGTGAACACTTCTTTGGTTTCATCCGACAACAGAACCGGTATGGCTGTTTATGGATTTTATCGATCGCGCAAGCCCTTCGACGCCAATGATGATGATTTTTCGGAAGTCGCCTCACTTAACAACACAACCCTTGGCTCAAGACTGTTTCATCGCTTTAGCTCGAGAAACAAACTTTCGCTCGATTTTTTTCATATTCATGAAAAGCGCAGGGGTGGCGATCGGTTTGATTATCCACTTCATGAAGCCAATATCGCTGAGGCTGTAGAACATAATCTTACAACCGCGGCGCTGACCTTCGACCAGTTTGTGCGATCTAAAGACTTGTTGTCGGCTTTTGTGGCGGTTCAATATATCGACAGGGATTCCTATTATGGTGCAAACCAATCGCTTAGTGATTATGGAAACACCACCGATCTGACTTATAACCTGGGGGTGCAGTACAACGCTCATTTTTCGGATACCAAACTGGTGGTGGGCATCGAAACCCAGGGAGAACGTCTTGTGGATACCAAACTGGGTTACCCTGATTTTGATCATGCTGTTATCGAAAACGATAGCATCCTTTTTGTGCCACACACTGAGAATGTTATGGTGGCTGATCAGGAAAGCAGAACCTCCAGCATTTTTGCTCAGTACGAATTCAATCTTTATGGTTTAAAAACTACATTGGGAGGTCGATTCGATCGTTATTCGATACAGGATTACCAGATTGAAGGCTCTGAAAAATCAGGGAATGTTTTGAGTCCGAGACTTAGCTTTTTATACGATATAAAGAGGAATCTTCAGGCAAGGTTAAGTTACGGACAGGGTTACAGAGCACCTCAGATTTTTGATGAAGACTTGCATATTGAAACCTCCGGGTCAAGGCAGGTAATACATCGGAATGCTCCCGATTTAAAGCAGGAAACAAGCTACAGTTTCATGGCCTCTCTTGATGGCAACAAGCAGTGGCAATCTGTTTCTGTCGGATTGCTGATAGAGGGGTTTTATACACAGCTTAAAAATCCATTTACCAATATCTACAGCGAACCTGATGCACAGGGCGTGGTTGTTTACACACGCGAAAATGCCGCGAAAGGAGCTGCCGTGAGCGGAGTAAATACAGAGTTGAACGTGGTAACTACTTTTGACATTTCCCTGACAGCCGGGTTTACCTTTCAGAGAAGTGAGTACGAAGAAGCACAGGAGTTTGACGAAAAGAAGTTTTTACGCACACCGGATCAGTATGGCTATCTTACAGCTGATTATAAATTGAACAAGCACTGGGCAGCTTCAGCTTCATTTAATTATACCGGCTCGATGCTTGTTCCCTATTTTGGTCAAAAAGCCTTAGATCCCGATCTGGGAGAGTTAATAAAAACTGGATCTTTTTTCGATTTAGGCCTTAAATTGCAGTATACCATAAAAATAAATGGGGCAAGCATGCAGGTCTACGGTGGAGTTAAAAACCTGTTTAATTCTTACCAAAATGATTTTGATTATGGTATCGATCGCGATCCGGGATATATTTATGGGCCAATTTTACCGCGTACGGTCTATGCAGGCCTGAAAATCGGCAATATGCTGGGCCAGCTTTAATGGATTTTGTTTTGTTGAATAATTAGTTTCCAGGCGGTTTGATGTGTTTCAGACCGCTTTTTTTCCTTCATTTACTAACAAAACTTAACAATCTGTAAAAACGGTTAATATTTAAGAGCCTGATTTTCATAATCGATAATTTTGGTTGTGTATTTGAAAAAG
>JGI10211J34971_10001674_pt1 | contig 18179 bp, 19 predicted proteins | sample Etolagsediment_FD_34971 | JGI IMG/M metagenome (IMG submission 34971) | reverse complement strand
ACTGGCGCAGGCAACGCGAATACTGCCGGGCATATCGCCGTCCGTGTAGGACTCGATCGCTGGCAACGGGTCGGCGCTGATGCCGGTCTCACCTTTAAGGTAGCGCAGTGCTGACTTGATGACCTCACTGTCCAGCTCGGCCAGCTCGCCCCCGGCCGCATCCTTGAGGGACTTGACCGTCAGCGCCGAGAGCTTTTGCGCCGTGGGTGGAAATTCAATAGCATCTGCCAGTACGCGCAGCAGGCCTGCGGCATCGGTATCAGGCAGTTCACGTGCGGCCAGGCCGATTCGCAGGGCCACATCGTTGGAAATGGTTGCAGCATTCATGTTTCGATCTCCTGGTTACATCAGCCGCCTGTGCATGTACAGGGCTGACGCGGTTGGCTCCCCTGGCAGAGCCACTGCGGACGCGATGCGGCGTTTCCCTGTCAACGCGGAGACATCCCTGAGGACCCCGCATCGCGCCCGAAATGACACCTTTTCAGGTTCTTTATCTAACCGCTAAGCGGCGATGATGCAGTCGTCTTCCATGCACACGTCAAGGCATTGCGGTACATCGAAATCACCGTCACACTCGGTGCAGGTTTCCGCCTCGATCTTGTACACGCCCTTGAAGGGCACGATGGAATTGGTCGGGCACACGGGTTCACAATCGCCACAGGCGGTGCAGATATCTCTTACAATCGATAAGGCCATGGTTTTACTCCAGATAATGTTAACTGATAGCGGATTCGCTGGCTGATTTGGCAGCCGGTTCAGCCGCGCCGGAATCTAAGGGTTGTTGGAAAAGATGGCGGCGGACTTATGGGGTCAATGTAATACTTCGACCCATCTGCCAGCTCGACCTCTCCACCCCATTCGTCGTCGGTGTCTTTCTCCACCGAGGCGATTTCGTCTTCCTGGTCTTTCTTGGCGACATAGAACAACAAGGCGCCATTGTCTTTTACTCGGATCATCACGTTTGGCATGGGGATTACCTCTTACCTTTGGAACTGAACGTCAGGCGGCAGCGGTACCCGAAGGGCACCGCTGCCGTAGGTGTTAACGAATCAGATCGTAGTTGTAGTCGGTGGTACCCATACCGCGGGTTTCCTCGTCGAGACGTTCCAGTACGGCGTTGACCAGCATCTTCAACATGTACATGGCGCCCTCGTAACCCAGCGTGGTATCACGGTGCATGTGGTGACGATCGAAGATCGGGAAGCCGATACGGATCAGCGGCACCTCGAACTCCTTGCCCTTGTGCAGCGTATCGCGCTGGATGAACTTGCCATAGCTGTTACCGATCATGAAATCCGGCTTGTTGGTGAACATCAGTGAACGGAAATGCCACAGGTCCTTGCCGATATGCACCTCGCTGTTCTGGCCGTAGGGTGATGCCGCCAACACTTCCTCGACCGCTTTCTTCCAACGCTTGTTGGCATGGTTACACAGCACGTGGATGGGCTCCGCACCGAGTTCGAGCAGGAATTTGGTCATGCCCAGCACGAAATCCGCATCGCCGTACAGGCCGAATTTCTTGCCGTGCAGCCAGGCGTGGCTATCGGTCATCATGTCGACCAGGATGCCACGCTCGCGGGTCAGCGATTCAGAAACCGGTTTGCCGGTCAGCTCGGATACCTTCATCAGGAAGTCATCGGTCGCCTCCAGCCCCATCGGAATGGACACATCGGTCGCTGGCTGTTTCCAGGTCATCTTGACGAACTTGCGCGTCTTGACCGACTGCCAGGGTTGCAGCATCAAAGTATCGATGGCGTTCGGCGCATCCTTCATCTCTGCGATAGTGGTGCCGCCATCGTACATGCGGTATTCACCGTCAGCCGGGGTATCCAGCACGTCGGTGGGATCACACAGCATGCTGTACTCGACGCCCATTTCACCCAACATACGCTTGATGACACGGTAGTTGCCAAGATAGGTTTCAAAGCCAGGCACGATATTGATCTTGCCGTTGCTGCCAACGACCTTGTCTTCCATGTAGTTCAGCGTGAAGTAACGCTGGATGCCTTCGAACATGTTGTCCCAACCCGTGGTATGCGAACCGACAAAACTCGGGGTATGCGCGAACGGCGTGGGGAAGTCCTGCTCGATATAACCTTCCTTCTTGGCGTTGCCGATAAAGGCATTCAGGTCATCACCAATCACCTCGGCCATGCAGGTGGTCGATACCGCGATCATTTCAGGCTTGTACAGGGCCTTGGCGTTTTCCAGGCCAGCGAACATGTTCTTCTGACCACCGAATACCGCGGCATCTTCGGTCATTGAATCCGATACGCAGGCGATCGGCTCCTTGAAATGACGATTGAAGTAGGTACGGAAGTAGGCGACGCAACCCTGCGAGCCGTGCACGTAAGGCAGGGTTTTCTCGAAACCCAGCGCACACAGCACCGCACCCAGTGGCTGACAGGCCTTGGCGGGGTTGACCGTCAGGGCTTCACGCGCGAAGTTCTTTTCCTGGTACTCGACGGTCGTGGTCCACTGGAACACTTCCTCGATCTTGTCCTGAGGATGTTTTTCCTCGTACATGTCCTGCTTGTTTTTCAGGTTGTCCTTGTACTCGTCTTCACGAAACAACGGGTAACTTGGCTTGATATCTTCTACAACTTGACTCATGACTTTTCTCCTACCGCGCCACTAATCTGTGGACGCCGGCTAAGGTGATAAAAAATGTTGGCTTGGCGGGGGCGGATTACCGCCCCCATCGCGTCCCGTCAGGCGCCGGCGGCCTGGGCGACCGGCTCTTCCTCTTCCTTGAGCCAGGGCGCCTTGATCTTGCCCCAGCAAGGATTGTTCAGGGTCATATCCATATCGCGGGCAAAGATGGCAAAGCCGTCGTAACCGTGATAGGGGCCTGAGTAATCCCAGGAGTGCATCTGGCGGAAGGGGATACCCATCTTCTGGAAGATGTATTTCTCCTTGATGCCGGAACCGATCAGGTCAGGCTTCACCTTCTTCACGAATTCCTCGAACTCGTAACCGGTGACGTCATCGTAGATCAGCGTCGCATTGCCCATCTCCTTGATGGTGCGGTCGTAGTCATCGTTATGTGCGAATTCATAACCGGTACCCACCACTTCCATGCCGAGATCCTCGTAAGCACCGATGACATGGCGCGGGCGCAGACCACCGACGTACAGCATCACGCGCTTGCCTTCCAGGCGCGGACGGTACTTGGCGATGACGGCCTCGTACTCGGCCTTGTACTTTTCAATCACGCGCTCGGCGCCTTCCTTGATCGTGTCGTCGAAATGCGCGGCAATCTTGCGCAGTGACTCGGCGATCTTGGTTGGGCCGAAGAAGTTGTACTCGATCCACGGGATACCGTATTTCTCTTCCATGTGACGCGAGATGTAGTTCATCGAGCGATAGCAGTGGATGAGATTGAGCTTGGCTTTCGGGGTATTTTCGATCTCGGCCAGGGTGCCGTCACCGGACCACTGGGCGATCACGCGCAGACCCATTTCCTCGAGCAGGGTACGCGAGGACCAGGCATCACCACCGATGTTGTAGTCGCCAATGATGGTGACATCATAATCCGTCTTCTCGAAGCTGTTATCGCTATCGCGGTTACCCAGCACCCAGTCACGTACCGCGTCGTTGGCGATATGGTGCCCGAGCGACTGTGACACGCCACGGAAGCCTTCACAGCGCACCGGTACCACCGGCTTCTCGATCTCGGCGGTGGTCTTTTTGGCGACCGCCTCGATGTCATCACCGATCAGGCCGATCGGGCACTCGGACTGTACCGTGATGCCCTTGTTGAGCGGAAACAGTTCCTCGATTTCACCCATGATCTTGGTCAGCTTCTTGTCACCGCCAAACACGATGTCCTTTTCCTGGAAGTCCGAGGTAAAGTTCATGGTGCCAAAGGTATTGATTCCGGTGGTGCCGACGTAGTAGTTACGCCGACCGGCGCGCGAGTACTGGCCGCAACCGACCGGTCCGTGCGAGATATGGATCATGTCCTTGATCGGACCCCATACCACGCCCTTGGAACCGGCATAGGCGCAACCACGAATGGTCATGACGCCCGGCAGCGACTTACGATTGGAGGTAATGCACTTCTTGGATTGCTCAACCGACTGGTCATTGACCGTCAGGTGTTTTGCGCGATCCTTCCTGGCATTCTCCGGATAGACCTCCAGCACCTCCTGGATAAGGGCTTCGGTCTCTTCACGTGTCAAATTCGACATTTTCTTTCTCCTGTATCCAGCCACTACTAATCTGTAGATAGCCGGGTTATGCAACGGATTGATATCGAGTATCGGCCCCGCCACGGGGCCGCGCCTGGTCGTTGACTCAGGCGGTCTCGGCGGCGGCGGATTTGCCGATAATGCTTTCGTCTTCTTCGTCCATCAGGCCGAAGTCCATCAACAGGTCCTCCAGCGCGTCCATGGTGATGGGCGTGGGGATGACCAGCATCTTGTTGTCGATGATCTTTTGCGCCAGATCGCGGTATTCCTGGGCCTGCTTGGCGCCCGGGTCGTACTCGATAACGGTCATGCGGCGAATCTCGGCGCGCTGCACCACGTTGTCGCGCGGTACGAAATGGATCATCTGGGTGCCGAGTTGGCGCGCCAGTTCCATGATCAGTTCGTCTTCGCGCGCGGTGTTGCGGCTGTTACAGATCAGGCCGGCCAGGCGAACGCCACCGGAGTTGGCGTATTTGACGATACCCTTGGAGATGTTATTGGCGGCATACATCGCCATCATCTCGCCGGAACATACGATGTAGATTTCCTGAGCCTTGTTTTCACGAATCGGCATGGCGAATCCACCACATACCACGTCGCCCAGTACGTCGTAGAATACGAAGTCGAGGTCTTCCTCGTAGGCGCCCTCTTCCTCAAGGAAGTTGATGGCGGTGATAACGCCGCGGCCTGCACAACCAACGCCTGGCTCCGGACCACCGGACTCGACACACTTGATGTCGCCGTAACCGGTCTTGAGTACATCCTCCAGTTCCAGATCTTCAACGGTACCGGCCTCGGCAGCCATTTCCATGATGGTGTTCTGAGCCTTGGAGTGCAGAATCAGACGGGTGGAATCCGCTTTGGGGTCACAGCCGACGATCATCACTTTCTTGCCCAGTTCTGCAAGACCTGCAACCAGGTTCTGGGTTGTGGTGGATTTACCGATACCACCTTTGCCGTAAATTGCACATTGACGCAGCGCCATGTCTATCTCCTACTATTGGTTCGTTGACTCGTGTGTATTCGAAACTCGAACACACGGCTTCAATAGGGGATTAGCAAGCCCTGTGCCAAACTGTGTTTTTCTATTTAAGTTACTGTTATTACGAGTTTTTTATTTGATTATCAGACTGTATAAACGAGTAGGGTTTGCTACAATCCCCCGACTTGTGTAGGGATGTAGAGCAACAAACACGACAATGACCAGCAGTCTTCCCAGCCATGCGCGCCTGCCCATCAACCGCTGCAACCTGCCCGCGGTCATCCTTGGCAGCCTGACTTTCCAGCAGCATCCCGCGCCGCTGATGATCGATGGCGTGCATCAGTTGCACGCACAGCTGTTCGACGAGCTGGAAAAGCTCGATACAAACGCCCAACGCTCGCAGAACTTCATGGATTACATGCGTTCGGCCTTCCTGCTCGATCATCCCGAACAGGCCGGTGGTGCAACCTCAGAGAAAAGGTACCGGAGAGAGAAGGCCGACTATCTGCGCTTACTACGCGGCTGGTTCTTCAACCCCGACGGACTGGAGGCCGCCGTTATGAAGGGCTGGGTGGAATCGCGCTTTGGATTGATACCGCGTAATCACAACGGGCCGCTGCGCAAGGATGATCTCGAGCCATACCAGGCCTTCCAGCACCAACGCTCGATGGGCCTGTACAACAGCAATGCGCTCGATGCGCAACTCGACCTGTTATACAGTTTTTGCCAATACGAACTGGCGCGGCAGAATCCCGCTCTCAGCCATTTCACGCTGTATCGGGGCACCAACCGTATCGATGACTACGAGGTGCTGACGCGCAATGGATATCACGACATACAACTGCTGCTCAACAACCTAAATTCCTTTACCAGTCAGCGCGAACGCGCGGATGAATTCGGTGACAACATCATCGAGGCCCGCGTACCCATGTGCAAACTGCTGTATTTTCCGGGCCTGTTACCCGCTGTGTTGCAAAGCGAACTGGAATTTCTCGTGCTGGGCGGTGTATACCGGGTCACTGTACACAGGTATTGATCGGCCAGGCCGCAAGGATTGGTTCGGCGATAGACATCCTCGTATCAATGTCGACATTCCGCTTTTGCTGCCGCTTTTTATTCACCGTAACGGTGCCTCGAAGCATTTCTGCGCCGGATTCAGCGGCAAAACCCGATACCAGGTCGTGTTGGGTTTTGCCTGTGATACCATCATCCGCGTCGCCCTCTTCCCCCTAAGATTCCCATGTGGCTNCGCGCCCGCTGTGATTTGACCTTCGATATCGCCGACCCGACCCCGTTCGTGTTGATGCTGCGCCCNCGNAGTGGCGCCCAGCAATGGATCGCGCGCGAGGAATACCGACTGCTGCCGAGCGTGCCGGTGTTCGAGTTCACCGACAACTACGGCAACCTGTGCCAGCGCCTGATCGCACCGCCGGGGCCATTCCAGGTCAGCATCAGCGCCGATGTGATGACTGCGGATTATGTCGACCAGGCCTATGCCGCGCCATTTGTCGAAATCCAGCATCTGCCGGAGAGCGTGCTCAGCTATCTGCTGCCCAGTCGTTACTGTGAATCGGACCGTTTTCACCAGATGGCAAGCGAGATTGCAGCGGGGCAGCAGCCCGGTTATAACCAGGTGGCCGCCATCGTCAGCTGGATGCAACAGCACATCCGTTATCAACCCGGCAGCAGCACCACGCCACTCTCGGCGATCGAGGTCAACGCCCGCGGTTATGGCGTATGCCGCGACATAACCCACCTGGGTATATCGTTATGCCGCAGTCTCAGCATTCCGGCGCGCATGGTGGCCGGTTTTCTGCATGGCCTGCAGCCAATGGACCTGCACGCCTGGTTCGAGGCCTATGTCGGCGGTCGCTGGTACAGCTTCGATGCCACACAGTCCGAGATCCGCGGCGGTTATATCGCGATTGGTTACGGACGTGACGCGGCCGATGTGGCGATCTACAACCAGTTTGGGCCGGCTGTTTTCCCCCTGTCACAGACCGTCAGCGTTGACCTCATCCGCCAGTCAGGTTATTAAGGCTGTCGTGACTGATTCCTCGATGAATTGTCGGAACACATCGCGGCGTCAGCTCAACCGTCGAATAATTCAGCGCTTACTTAACCCATTGTTTTCGAGGCACGGTCATTTTGATTTTCAGTATTCGACACCACACCCGTTACCGCTATTCGAACCCGGTGCTGCTGGGCCCGCAACAACTGCGATTTCGTCCACGTGACAGCAACGCACAGCGCGTCATCAACTACCAGCTTACGCTCAATCCGACACCGTTGGGCATGAGCGACCAGCTCGATCTGGAAGGTAACTGGGTCACTCAAATCTGGTTCGGGCAGCATACGAACCATCTCGACATCGATGTCATGATGGAAGTGGAAGCCCTCGCCATCAATCCATTCAACTTTATTCTTTCCGAGCATGCCACGCGAGTCCCGGTCAACCACGAGAATGATTCGATCAGCGTGCGCGCCTACCTGCAACGCAGTGAAACCGATGCAGGCGTAACCGACTTTGCGCAACAGCTCAGCCGTTCGGTGAATGGCGACTCGCTGGCATTCCTGGACAGACTCAACCGCCAGCTGTTTAGCGACTTCAGCCATATCCATCGCGAATCAGGCACCCCGCAAAGCCCGGCCCTGACCCTGCAAACGCGACGGGGCGCCTGTCGCGACCTGGCGGTGTTGTTTGTCGACTGCTGTCGAACGGAGGGAATCGCCGCACGTTTTGCCAGCGGTTACCAGAAGGGCAACCTGCGGAGCGAGCGGCGCGACCTGCATGCCTGGCCCGAGGTCTACCTGCCCGGCGCAGGCTGGCTGGGTTTCGATCCCACCCATGGCGAACCGGTGGCAGGCACGCATGTCACTGTATCCGCGGCAGCCAACGCGCGCGATACCATGCCGGTTATTGGCGCTTTCAGCGGCGCCGGGGTGCGCAGCTCGCTCGACTACAGCGTGCGCATTCAGGTCTATGATCAAGCCAGCATGGTTGGTCTGAACCAGCAGAATCAGTGGCAAAACTGATCGATCGGCAAGAAAATCTGTTGCGCCTCAGGCAATAACAATCGGCGCACCTCGGCGCTTGTTCAAGGCATATTCGCCCACAGATACTGTTTGAAGCCCTTCATCACGGTCCTGGGTATGACGTCCTCTGCATACCGACGCAACGCGTGAACATGGCGCAGCACCAGCAGGTCGGGCTGCTCGAACGCCCGATCAATAAATCCATGGATACGTTCATCGAACAGGTGACTGCGATTGCGGTGGGCCTGTTGGTAAATGAGCTGTACGATCGCTTGCGTATCCGCATCCATCTTGCACTTTCCATCAAGGATCTTGAGCATCAAGGCGATCAGGCAGTCGACCTGTTGCAGGTTGAAATCATTTGACCCTGCCCAATCGCTGATTGCCTGCCAATCCGGTTCCTGCTGAATTTCCAGTGCCTGTGCTGTCATCATTCTATCTCCCCTGCTCCATTCATTGCGCTGCCGCCTTGTGGCGCAGCTCGACCATGCATTCCTTGAGCATTTTGCGATACTGATCGCAGTAGTAGTCGATCACCGCGGATTCCTTGTCCGGGTTACCATCCGATTCAAAATAGAAAAAACTGTTGTAGCGCGCGGCGGCGTACATGAACGCTGCGCTTAGAAAGGGCATGGCCCATTCCTCGCTCAGCTCGTTGGCCAGGTGGATGAACTCATCGGCCACCTCGTGAAAATCCAGCTCTTGCATCGCGCACCTCGACGGATATTGAGTATTTGAAGCCTGTCCTATCAGAATTCGTGCCAGCCTCGACTAAACCCTGCAATAACGCCGCTTTGACCGTTTCAAGGCGATGCCCCCAATCGTCATTTTGTAGCAAACCCGACACAACATGAACGAGGGGTTTGTCACAATCGATCAGCCAAACACCTGTTTTAAAGCCACTTTACGGATTGGCCTGGCAATTGCTTTAACAGTTATTCAATTGAACATTTCGGAGTCACCCATGGCGGATACAACACTGCTCGACCTTGTCGAGGGCATCAAGGCCAATCGCATCGTTCCCTACCTGGGCGCGGGTGCGCTGCAGGGCACCACGGCGGTCGAAAGCGGCGAGCCGATCCCGGCCGACAGCGACAGCCTGATCCTGGCCATGAATGGCGGCAAACCCATGTCACCACGCCTGATGTACGAATTCCCGCGCGCCGCGATGGACGTAGAGCTCAAACGTGGGCGTAACGCCCTGACCCGTTTTCTCGACCAGACCTATGGCGCGACCGACTGGACGCGCGCACCGCTGCATGAATGGCTGGCCACGATCAAACCCCGCTACATCATCGACATCAACCGCGACACCCAGCTTCAGGACAGCTACCGAGATACCCCGCATACGCTGATTCGAGGCATCGCACGCGTCGGTGGCACCGACTACCGCTTTCGCCTGCATCACTATGATGGCGAAAAATACTCCGACAAGGAGATCGACCAGTCCGAGGTCGACCCGGGCCTGCCCATGCTGTTCAAGCCCATGGGCAGCCCGCTGCCCGATGCTACCTACATCGCCTCGGACGCCGACTACGTCGATTACCTGACCGAGCTGATGGGCGGATTCGGCATACCGGCCTTCGTCAAGATGTACCGCAAGAACAAACAGTACCTGTTTCTTGGCCTGCGTTTGACGCGTGACACCGAGCGCATGGTGCTGTCGGACATAATCTATTCGGCCGGGTCCCCGGCCGGCTGGGCATTGATACCCGACCCCACAGACAAGGAGCGGCGCTTTTGTCAACGCCAGCGTATCGAGATCATCGAAGCGGGCGTCGACGAGCTGCTGCTGGCCGCTAATTTCGTCGCAACCGATAATGCCGAGCTCGCCGCGGGTCAGGATGTGGGGTGCTGAATGAAAAACGGCACGCGTATAGATTCGATATTGAGCGTGGACTAACTGGCCATGACTATCCGGCTTATCGATCCTGCTGACCCGGCCTACCGCCTGGGCCACGCACAAATGGACCTGACGCATCTGGAATTCATGGACCTGGTCAACCGACTGGGCCTTGCCGGCAAACCGGCCTTCACAATGCTGTTTGCCGACCTGGTCCGCCACACCCGGAGTCATTTCGATGCCGAGGATGCGCTGATGGTTGAGAGCGGCTTTCCCGCGCTGCGCGAACACCGCGATGAACATGCCCGGGTGACGGGCGAATTACACCGTTTCGCCAGCATGCTTGAAAAAGGTTCCATAACAATGGCCCGCGCCTGGGTGTGCGAGCGCCTGCCCGAATGGTTCAACCTGCACGCGCGTACCATGGACAGCGCGCTGGCGGCGCATCTGAAAATGCAAGGCCTCACGGCCCCGGACTGAGATCATGTATATCTGTGTGTGTAATGCAGTGACGGACGGACAGGTACGGCAATGCCTTGGTCAGGGCGTTAACTCGCTGGCCGCCATCAAGCGCCAGCTCGAATTCAAATCATGCTGCGGGCGCTGCAGCTGTCATATCCGCGATCTGATCAGCGAACACGGTAGCTGCCCGAAATTCGAATCGCCCCTGGATTCCCCATTAGATTCATCACATTCAACCTCAGAACAGGAGCAACCCCATGCAAGGTGACAAAACAGTAATTGAAATGCTCAACAAGGCCCTGGCCATCGAGCTGGCCGCCATCAACCAGTATTTTCTGCATGCCCGCATGTACAAGGACTGGGGCCTGCTGGCGCTGGGCAAACATGAATACGAGGAATCGATTGAGGAAATGCAGCATGCCGACAAGTTGATCGAACGCATACTGTTTCTGCAGGGACTGCCCAACATGCAGGATTTCGGCAAACTGCTCATCGGTGAAAACGTGCCGGAATGCCTGCAGGGCGATCTGACCCTGGAGCAACGCGGGCGCGAGCATTATGTCGAGGCCATCGCTTACTGCGAATCGGCGCGTGATTTCGTATCGCGCGATACCCTGCAGGACATTCTGAACGACACCGAGGAACATATCGATTACCTGGAAACCCAGATCGCGCTGGTCGACAAGCTCGGCCTGCAGAATTATCTGCAAACCGCGATGGGGCCGATCTCCGAATAGGGCGGCAGCACCGGCATGAGATCACGCCAGCGCAGAATTCGCGTTTGTCGGCAGCAGGATCTCGGTGAGCGCCAGTTCCGCGTTGTGCCCATCCTGTACCGCGATACCGCGCACAGCAGCATCGTGTTCCGCCTGCACGACCGCGTGCAGGCCTACCTGAACCAGTGCGTGCACATGCCGCGGCGACTGGATTGCGAGCGCGACACGATCTTCAGCGACGATGGCCAACAGCTGCGCTGCTCCATGCACGGCATCGTCTACGACCCGTTATCGGGGGCATCGATCAGCACCCTGTGCCATGGCGAAAAACTGCAAGCCATCCGGCTCAGTGTCGAAAACGACATGATTTATCTGGATGACAAGCGGGTCAGCCCCATGCAGACGCCATGAATCAGATCGGTATTTTTTTCGGAACCGATTCCGGTACGACCCGGTTGATCGCCAAAAAAATCTCGCGCAGACCGCAGCAGCGCCTCGGCGAGGCGGCCACGGCCAAACCGCTGAATGTCAACCGGATCGATCCGCAGCAGCTGCTTGGTTTCGATTCGCTGATTTTAGGTACACCGACCTATGGCGAAGGCGTGTTACCCGGCAAGGCCAGCAAGAACGCCGAAGCGAGCTGGCTGGAGTTTCTACCGCAACTCGAAGGCATGGACTTCTCCGGCAAACGCATTGCACTGTACGGGCTGGGCGACCAGGAACAATATCCCGGACATTTTCTCGACGCCATGATGGACCTGCATCAATTCTTCCGTCATGCTGGTGCTGAAATGATCGGCACGACATCGACCGAAGGCTTCGAATTCACCCACTCTCGCGCCGTGCTGGACGGCCGCTTCGTGGGCCTGGCGCTGGATCAGCATTTACAACATCCGCTGAGCGAGCCGCGCATCGATGACTGGCTGGATCAGGTCATACCGCTTCTTTACACGTGACGACAATGCAATCAAGTAGTTCTATACAACGCACTGCGCCCGGGTACCCGGACGAATCGAGCGTGGGCGACACAAGCAAACAGCGCGCAGCGGTCGAGTGAGCGACGACTCCGACAGCCGCCTCGCCATCGTGCGAGGCTACCACGAGCGCACAAAACACCGCCTCGATGCCTATGCTCACGGCCCCGAATACCTCGACTGGGACAGCCAGCCTGACCCCTTTCGCCGGTATGCCGACACATCGGTGGTTCAACTACCGCTGACGGATGAACCCGCTTCGATCGCGCGCCAAACACCGGGTCTGGCAAGCATCGCGGCACTGCTGCAGTATTCGATGGGGCTATCAGCGTGGAAACAGTACGGCCAGAATCGCTGGGCGCTGCGCTGTAATCCATCCAGCGGCAATCTTCACCCGACCGAGGCCTATGTCGTCAGCCATGCTATCGAAGGCCTTGCGGACGGGGTTTATCACTATGCCCCCCAAATACATGCGCTGGAGCGACGCGCCGATGTTAGCGCGCCATCGCTGCAACCGCGCCTGCTGATCGGCTTGAGCAGCATCGTCTGGCGCGAGGCCTGGAAATACGGCGAACGCGCATTTCGCTACGTGCAGCTCGATACCGGTCATGCGTTGGGCGCACTGCGTTATGCGGCTCAGATGCTGGGACTCGAACTGCGAATGCTGAGCGTCAGTGAGCTTGAGACCTCGACGCTGATGGGCTTGACGCGGCAACAGGATTTCAGCGATGCCGAAAACGAGATCGGCGAGCTGCTGCTCGAAGTGATTCCGCCTGCCACAACACGCCCCCTCACACGCAGCGTTTTACCGACCACGGACCAATGGCACGGTCAGGCCAACCCCCTGGGCGGCGAGCCGCGACATCGATGGCCGGTGCTGGGCGAGGTTGCCGCCGCCAGCGCGCCACCCGCATGGGCCGGTTCGTCTGACATCGGTGTGCACTTTCTGCCGACACTGTCATCGATACCCCGGGCACAGCTGCCGCAGCTGATCACCAGCCGGCGCAGCGCCCAGGCCTATCGACCGGCGACCAGCCGCATTGACGCGACCCAGTTCTACCGCATCATGGAGGCGCTGCTGCCTGGCAGTGGCCAGGCGCCGCTGGACTGCTGGCCGCATCGGCCCTTTATCCACCCCCTGATCTTTATCCATAGGGTGCAGGGACTACCACAGGGGCTGTATGCCCTGCCTCGCACCCACCGCGCCCTGCAACAGATGCGCCGGGACATGCACCCGGATTTCACCTGGAGCCAGCCCGCGACCTGCCCGGCGCACATCCCGCTGTACCGGCTGCACGAGCAGGATATGCGCAAACAGGCCCGCATGATTGCCTGCCATCAGGAAATCGCCTCTGCCAGCAGTTTCAGTCTGGGCATGCTGGCCGAGTTCGATGACGCACTCGAAACCCATGGCCCCGGCGGATACCGCCTGATATTCCAGGAAGCGGGGCTACTCGGGCAGATCCTCTACCTGCAGTCCGAAGCGATTGGCAAACGCGGCACCGGCATCGGCTGTTTCTTCGATGACGAGATGCATGACCTGCTGGGCCTTCGGGATCAGCGCTTTCAGGATGTCTATCATTTCACCATGGGCGACCCGCTCATCGACGAGCGCCTGCAGACCCTGCCTCCTTATGCACAGCTGCGCAATGGCGACGCGCAACAGGCCTTGCAGGCACAACAGCGAATGTTCGAACTGAAACAGAAAATCGCCGGGTTATACAAACAGCGCGAGTCGCTCAAGCAGGCATTGGAGGCTGGGGCGATCAAACCCGCGCAAGGTTTTGCCCGGCTCGATACCATCGACGCCGAATTGTCCGAACTGGACAGCGCCTACAAGCTGTTATGGGACAAGCACAATGCATCGACAGCCAGCCGTGATGCCGGTCTCGAGTGAGACAGGCGAGATTCCGCGACAATCGGCCATGTGGCCCTGGACAATTTACACTCACCTTTTGCTCGGCTGCAGCCCCTGCAAATCCCAGCTCTGCAAAAAGACCCTGAACCGCCCGCCACCAATAAGGTTAAAATGCCTCCAGGGCCGTCGTGCTCGCAACCCATCAGACAAACGCGAGAAGTTTTGCAGTGGACAAACAACGCTGGCAACGAATCCAGGGCATATTCAAACACCTGAGCGATAAAAGTCCCGGTCATCGGCAGGATTACCTCGACATGGTGTGCGAGTTCGACGCCGAGTTGCGCCACGAAATCGAGGCCCTGCTGGCCTCCCACGACCGCCTTGAACAGGGCGCACGCGACCCGGTGACACCGGTGTTACAGGCGGCGCAGGCATTGAACCAGCCACAGATGGTGGGCGATTACTCCATTCAGCGCGAACTCGGCCGTGGCGGCATGGGCGTCGTGTACCTGGCCTCGCATCCGCAGCATGGGCGTGTCGCGCTCAAGCTGCTACCGCGCTACACCGTGACCAGCGACGAGGCGCTGCAGCGCTTCACCCAGGAAGGCCGGGTGCTGCGCAAGCTGAGTCATCCGGCGCTATGCCGCCTGTACGAGTTCTTCACCAGCGACGACTACGCGGTGCTGGCCATGGAATTCATCGACGGCCAGGGCCTGGACGAGCGCCTGCGCGAAGGCCCACTGCCGTTGGCACAGGGCCTGACACTCATCCAACAAATCTGCGATGTTCTGATCGAGGCCCATGCCCAGGGCCTGGCGCATCGCGATCTCAAACCCAGCAATGTACTGCTCGACGCCTCCACCCATGCCCGCCTGATCGATTTCGGCATCGCCAAGTTCGCCGATACCCGGCTGACCGCCACCGGGCAGGTGCTGGGCACACCGGGTTACATGTCACCCGAACAATGGCAGGGCCACCGGGTGGATGCCCGCACTGACCTGTGGTCGCTCGGTATCTTGCTGTTCGAAGTGCTGAGTGGGCACAAGCCCTTCGCAGGCGACAGCCACATGGCGCTGGCCCAGGGCATCATGACCGGATCACCCGCAACCCTGCCGCCGCAGAGCTGCGATGGCCATGACCTGAGCGCCGCGCAGGCGCTGGTCGACCGCCTGTTGCTCAAGGACCCGCAGGCGCGCCTGTCATCGTGCACGATACTGCGCGATCAGATCGGCTTGTTGACAGGGTAAACCAGCCGATCAATACATTTACCCGCGCCGGACGCTCGGCTACCATCGACTCATTGACCGCAGGAGCGTGAACGACCATGACCGATGATGCGCAGGATGTAACCCGATTGCTGCATGCCGTCAGGGAAGGCGATGCACAGGCGCAGCAACAACTGCTTGAAACCGTGTATGACGAGTTGCGCCGGCTGGCCGCGTCGTACATGCGACGTGAACGCGATAACCACACGCTGCAAGCCACGGCGCTGGTCAACGAGGCCTACCTGCGCCTGGCAGGCGCGCAAACCCAGGCCCTCGACCGGGTGCATTTCTTCGCCCTGGCCGCACAGACCATGCGCCGCATCCTGGTCGATCACGCCCGTGCACGCGGGCGCGACAAACGTGGCGGCGGCCTGCATCAGACCACGCTGAATGACTCGGTTTTTGTCGATGACGACAACCACGCGGCCGTGCTGGAACTCGACGACGCCCTGAGCAAGCTGGCGACCTTCGATGAGCGCGGCGCGCGGGCCGTGGAACTGATGTTTTTCGGTGGCCTGAGCTACGCAGAGGCCGGCGAGGTGCTGGGCGTATCGAAAACCACCCTGTTCGAAGACATCCGCCTGGCCAAGGCCTGGCTGGCGAAGGAAATGGGCGAGTAGGCCGGCAAACCTGGAATCCTCAAGCGGCGCATGGCTGCGCTACATCTCTTTGGAATAGAAGGACTATTCCGCGTCGTCATGCCTTGCCCTGCACCCCTGAAAACGCACAGCTCAACCTGTCCAACTGAGGATTCCAGGTTAAAAAAGTGAAACGACCCCGATATTGAAAAATGTCAGGCGCTGATCGGCGCTAAAGGTCTGGCCATTGAACACAATGCTGTTGTCGTAATCGTTGATCTTGTAGGTGGTATTGATGAATACCTGCTCTGTGACGGGCACCAGCCAGTTGATGGCGTAACTCCAGCCATCGGCACTGCCCCGGTGGCGGCCAGTGAGGTCATCGAACTCCACGACATCGGGTTCATCCGCTTCGATATCGGCCCTGTACAGATCATCGGTTGTCAGATCGACATAGCTGAGACTAAGGCCCACGCTGCCGGCCCGGTTCAGGCGCAGGTTGTAACTCAGCCCGACAAACCAGCCATCCGTGCGGTAGAACTCGCGGCGCAACACATCGCTGTCGCGCAAGGCGAAATCGATCTCGGTGGCGCTGTCCTTGTAACCGACGAAAAGATTCAGCGCATCCGTGGCCCGGTACAGCAGCACCAGGTCGAGGTCGCTGCGCCCCCCTTTTCCGACATCCTCTTCTTCCGAAAACGTGATGTGACTGATGGAATCGGAATACACCAGGTTCAGCGAATAATCGTCGAGCATGACACCGCCGGTCAGGGTCACGGACTCGAAACTCGGCCTCGAATCCAGCTTCGCATCAAATGCCAGCGTGGTATATCCAAAGGCCACACCGCCCAGATAATTGACGCCTGATTCGGCCCGCGCATTCGGCGCAAGCGCAAACAACACGGCAGTGCTCGCTGCCAACCAACCTGTTTTCATCGTACTCCCGGCAAGCTCAGGTCTGTATTCAACCACAGACTCGGGTGGTGAGTCTGGCCCACAAATTATACTATGCCGATGCAATACACCAGATTTCATTGTCGATGAACGCTTGCAGCCATGGCCAGCCCAGAATCCATCCCTGACATTCCCGGCTATACCATCATCCGCGCGATCGGAAGCGGCGGTAGCGCACGCGTATACCTGGCCGTGCAGCATAACCTCAACCGCCGCGTCGCGCTCAAGCTGGTGCGCGGTACGCTCATTGCCGATGCCAGCTTCGAAGAGCGCTTCAGGCGCGAGGGGCGCATCATCGCGCAACTCAATCATCCGCATATCATCCCGGTTTACGATATCGGCACGCACCACGATTATTATTACCTGGCGATGGAACACCTCGATGGCGGCGACCTGCGTTCCCAGGCCGGACGCTTGACGCTGCAGGCCCTGCTCGACGTGATGATACAGGTGACCGGCGCGCTGCAGGCCGCGCATGAACAGGGATTCGTTCACCGCGATATCAAACCCGCCAACATCCTGTTCCGCAACCCTGAGCAGGCGGTACTGACCGATTTCGGCATCGCGCGCAAAACCGAGTCGCTGACCCAGATGACGGTGACCGGCGCCATGCTCGGCACGCCCGCCTACATGAGCCCGGAGCAGATCAACGGCGACGCGCTGGACGGCCGCGCAGACCTGTACTCGCTCGGCGTCACCCTGTTCGAGATGTTATGCGGTTACCTGCCCTATCGCGGCGAGAGCATGATGAGCGTGGCATTGCAGCACACCCAGGCCGATATCCCGCGCCTGCCCGGCGCCGTGTCGCATTTTCAGAAACTCATCGACCGCTTGCTGGCAAAAAACGCCGATGACCGCATCAGCGACGCCCAGATCTTGCGCACGCAACTGCAAGGCCTGAGGGATAGGGAAAAGGCGTCACCCGTATCACTGCAGTCACTATGGCCCGATAAAATTCCGCCCGGTGATGCCAGTTACACATTAGGCACAGCGAAGCATGGCGCGAAAAAAACCAGCGCAAGAAAATGGGTTGCTGCGACGGTAATAATCGCCCTGGTGCTGAGCTTTGTACTGACAAAGCTGTTTCGACCAGAGCCGATACCCGCCGACGATCTCGCGACCCGCAGCCCGCAACAGCAAATACCCCAGGCGCAAGCCGATGCAGCGGCCCCGGTGCCGGATGTCATCGCCCCACCGCCAGAACCCGCCCCCGAACCCGCCTGGCTGCAAACCCTGGCCCGTGCCGACCGCCTTTACCAGCAGGGACAGTTGATTGAACCGGCCAAGGACAATGCGCTGATGCTGTATCGACAGGTAC
>JGI10211J34971_10001673_pt1 | contig 18180 bp, 16 predicted proteins | sample Etolagsediment_FD_34971 | JGI IMG/M metagenome (IMG submission 34971) | reverse complement strand
AAAATTTTTAATAAAATATTTTCAAACTGTCATTTTTTATAAACTATACACACAAAACATAAAAATAATAAAAATAGAAAAACCACTAATGGTTTTTCTATTTTTATTATTTTTATGTTTTACTCACTCATAGTGTCGCTTCGCTCCACTACTCGTTCGGTTGCGCGCCGTGATTTTAGGCTATTTAAAAAATTAGAAATATTTATAAATCCATGCATAATTGCTATTATTTCAGCAGTAGATCCATAATTATCACAATTATATAAATTACATATACGTGTATTAATTAATAATTTGACAATTGACATATTTCCATAAAAACATGCCCACATCAGTGGTGTTAAATTATCTATATCAACATCATTAATATATGAACCATTATTTATTAATATTTTTACAATATTTTCATTATTATGTCTAATTGCATGAATTAAAGGATATCTTTCCCAATTATCTTTTTTATTAATATTACATTTACTATTAATTAATAATTTAACAATATTTTCATTACCATTTTTGATAACATAATTTAAAGCATGGAAACCAATACTGTCATGTTTATTAATATCACATTTATTAGATATTAATAATCTCACAATAGATTCATTATCTTTTTTACAACTAATAATTAATGGTGTTAATCCATCAATATCAGTTTCATTAACATTACTATTATAATTTATTAATAATTTAACTATATTTTGATATCCATATTCGCAAGCAATCATTAGAGCACTTCTATTATTATTATTTTTCATTTTAATATCACATTTGTTTTCAATTAACATTTTAGTAATATTTTCATTACCATTTCTAGAAACTTCCATTAAAGCAGTTTCATTATAATCATCAGTTTTATTTATGTTACATTTACTATCTATTAATAATTTTGTTATATCTTCATTTTGTTGTTCAACTGAATGAATTAATGGTGTAAAACCATAATCATCTGGTTCATCAACATTGCAGTTGTTTTTAATTAATAATTTTGTAATATTATAATTATTATTTTTAATAGATTCTATTAAAAATAAATTATTCTTATTAAAATCCATTTTATTATAATTCATTTATTATAATTAGTATAAATGAATATATAAATTATATTTTATATATTGACTCACTCATAGTGTCGCTACGCTCCACTACTCGTTCGGTTGCGCGCCGTGATTTTAGGCTATTTAAAACATGCTATTTAAAAATGAATATATTACATATATTATATTGTACAATACTATCTTGATTATCTTGAATAAAAAAATAAATCAAATAAATAAAATCAAAATGAGTAATCCAAACCCAATTATTGGTTATCATACAAGTGTAAGTGGTCCTAAAAAAGCTCAATTACTAGAAAATGAAATTAAAACGAATAATTCAAATGGATTTTCGTATCAAGTTAATTTATATCAAATATTTTTAGGTAGTCCAAGAAGTTTATATTCTCCAAATATTTCCAGTAAACAGTGTACTGATTTAAATAGTTGTGTTTTAGAGAATAAAATTACTCTATTTTCTCATGCTCCGTATGTATTAAATTTGGCAAAATGCCCTTCAAAAGAAGGTGATTATGTTGCTAAAATTTGTAAAAGAGCGTTAGATGATATGTTTTTCATTAAATCTTTTGGTGGTATAGGGGCTGTATTCCACGTTGGTAAACATTTAAAAATGCCAAAAGAAGAGGCAATTAATAATATGTATACCAATATTAAAACGGTATTAGATAATATGTCTCTTAAAACTCACGGATACTTTATTTTAGAAACCGCAGCAGGACAAGGCACAGAATTAATTACAAAAATACCAGATTTTGGGTCTTTTTATCATCGTTTTTCTGACGAAGATAGAAAGAAAATGAAAGTATGTATTGATACATGTCACGTTTTTGCTGTTGGATATGAATTATCATCCTCAAATGATATGAATAATTTTATTAATTTAGTAGAAGAACATATCAATTGGTCAAATGTTGCTCTAATTCATTTAAATGATAGTAAAAAAGAGTGTAAATCTTGTAAAGATAGACATGCTAATATCTGTAAAGGTCATATTTGGTCTAAAGATACAACTGGTCTTAAAACTTTGGTTAATTTTGCTACCAAGCACCAAATACCAATGGTTTTAGAAACACCCCTTAAAGATGGTGTTAAAGACCATAATGATGAATTAAGATTATTATTTGATTTAGTTGATGACAATTAAATATTAAATGTCAAGAGCTAATCGTGACTTAATACTAGTCATATATTCTCCCATTTTTGGGAAATCAATTATAAAATCATCCCAATACTCTTCTATTAGTTTATATGTATTTAAAATATGTTTATTATTTACTAATTTATCATCAATTAATCGTTTAAGAAGTCCAGTAATTAACAAGTCTTCTTCTTTATTATAATCAAAACATCTCATTATTATAATTAATACAAGTTCTTCAATATATTTACTATATAATTCATCTCCCATAAAAGAACAATCACCGGGCATTAAATTGTCAATATAATCGTATAATTTTTCATATTCATCTTCACCGTCACAACCATTACTATTACCATTGCTATTTCCATTATTATTACTAACTTTTTTAGAATATGATGATATTTTTGTTGCTATTAAGTCTTTAAAGTTATAAAAATCATCATCATCATATTCATATACTGTTTCATTTTGAGTTTCTGTTTCAATAATATTTATGTCAGAATTACTATTAGTATTACTATTACTTATTTGAAGTAACTTGTTTAAATGATGAATATCTTGATGTTCAATTAGTTTAAATGATTTAGAAATGAATTCAATATAGTCTTGAAGCATAAATTTTAGTTTTGATTTCCATTGATTGCTATTTATTGATAGTTTTAATAGTTTTAAATACATTATAACAGTCATCTTATCACTGATAACATTATAATTTATTCTCCTAAATGAAAAATTAGATTTATTAATAGAATTATGATTACAAACGATATACCATAATTTTATAAATGCCACCATTAATATATCTTTTTTTTTAGAATGTTTATTTTTTTTTATTAAATCCAAATCACATTCATTATTATTTACTTCTTTTACAATTGTCCCAATTGTCTCTTTCATTATATTAGAAGTATTACCATTATGATTACTATTATTAATACCATTACCATAAATTATATTATTTAAAATATCAACACAAATTATATGAAATATATCATTCGAGCATTTTAAATCAGTATCTTTAAGGAGATAAGCAATTATTTCAACAGTGCCAACTACTTTTCGTTTAAGTTTAAAAATAGCTAAATCTATGTCATCTTTTTCTAATTCATCATTAATAGATAGAGCTTTTTGTTGTATTATTAAATCTTCAATTTGATTTATATAGTCATTTTTCTTGTTATATTCTCTTTGACAAATATCTAAAAATAGTGTCTTAAAATTAGTCTTTAACAAAGCATCATCCAATGCATCCTCTCGTGATTGAAAAGACCCTTTGATATTTGTTGTATATTTAGAATATTCATCATCATATTTTATATATTTCCAGTAAAAATCACCATCGCTATTATTATATATTAGAAATAAATTAGAATACCACTCTTCACTTAAATTAGAGAAATGTTTGATTATTTTAACATATTGCTCATAAAATGAATTGTCAAACCATATCTTTTTAATTAACTCTTCTGCTAATAAATAAAATGGTAATATATCATTATAATCAATTAGTTTATTACTTATTAATGCTATTATTTTATCTATATTTTGGTCAGTAATTTTATTTAAATTACCCATAATTATTTTTTTATATTTTACTAAATTAGATTCTTTTATATCAGTATTATTGGTATTTAATGAATGAGAAATCCAAGCATTATCACCTCTTTTTAATTTTACAAAACATTCATTATTATTATTTTTATTAGATAATCTCCATTCATTATTTTTTTTCTTGTATTTATTTTTATTTGGATGTTTATTTTTATTCTTATATGAGTCATTTGATTTAATTGTATTTTGATTTTTGTATCTTTTTCTTTTAAAATCAATCTTATCACTTATTTTTTGATAAATTAATAAAAACTTTTTTAAACCATCTGATTCAAAATACTTGACACTGTCGCTACAATTATCGCTACCATTATCATAGTTAAATGTATTTTTAAGTGATAATACAAAATCAATAGTATATTTATTATTAGTCATTATAAAATCACAAATTATATATGAATATATTATTTGATTTATAAATTAATATACCCTTAGAATCTAATCGTAGTATAAGTATTTATTGTAATATATCTTTATATATAACTAATAAATTAAAATGGGTTTATAATTAATTATATAAATATATATAATATTTATATTATTAACATAATTTAATTATAGGGGTTAATTATTAATCTAATTAAATTATGAACGTAGGTAGGAGAAAATGTATAGTTTGTAAAAAGAATGTCTCTAGTAATTACAAATACCATGTAGCACTTTGTTTTTCATATTATAAATTAAATGCCCATAAACAATTGTATTCTAAATTATATAATACACCAGTACAAACCTACGTCAAAACACTTCAAAAGAATCAAAGATTAAAAGATATATGGAATAATATTAATGAAATTAATAGTCAAATAAAGAATATAATAAAAAATAAATATAAATATAATGATGAAACTTTACCACCACCTAATCGTCAAATTGAATATAGACAGGAGCAACAACAGCAACAACAGCAACACTCACAACAATTAGTAACAACACATAAATATAATCAAGATGATATGAATAAAAAATATGAAATGTTAAATAAAATGAAAAAAATATTAAAAACACAAACTGAATTATTATATCATTATCAAAAAAATAATAATTCTAATTTTAATTCTAATTCTAATTTTAATTTTAATTATAATTCTAATTTTAATTCTTCTATTAATTTACAAAATAGAACATTATTTAACAATGTTATATCATCAACATCAAGAGTTAAAAATAATATTTCAAAATTATATTCACAATCATCTAGAACACCTCAACTACAATATCGCAATAAAATACCAAGAAATCAACTTCAACTCAAATATTCACAAGTATATATGCACGATTATGAAGCACTAGTAAAGGGAAAAAGTCTAATAATAGTTGGTCCATCTAAAACAGTGCTTAGAAAGAAAAATGCAGATTTCATTAATTCGTTTGATTTAGTTGTTCGTTTAAATAAAATCCTCCCAATACCATATCATATGGAGCAATTCATTGGTTATAGAACAGATATTTTATATAATAATTGTAATACTACAGATCATGGTGGTGAAAATAACTTATCAATAAATATGCTAGTAAATAATAATGTTAGATATCTTCGTGCATCTTATCCACCAATAGGTGTTTTTAAAAAAGATATTGATAGATTCAGAATGCTTAATAGATCACGTGGTTTTCCATTTGGACACGTTAATACTAAATACTATAATAGTGTTGTTAAAAAATTAAATACACGACCATATACTGGGACATTAGCAATACTTGATTTATTGAGATATGATATTAAAGCATTATATATAACTGGAATAGATTTCTTTAAATATAATTATCATAGCTCATATAGAGTATTAAATAAAGAGGATATGATGAAAACACGTAATGGTCCAATACATAAAAGAGAACCGCAAATAAATCTTCTTCGTCAAATATATTTAACAGATAAACGTATAAAAGTAGATGATGTTTTAGAAAATGTATTACTTGAAAAATACAATGTTTTTTATAATAAAATACTTCAATCACAACAAAGTTATTTTTCAAGATATTTATCATCAATTAATACATCAGAATCATCATCTAATTTTTATCTCCATTTATGGGGGTATAATATATCAAATGACATATTAACAGAATTAGAAAATCTACAATTATCAGCACAGAGACAAAATACAACAACTTCTTTATTTTATTTAAATAGAAATTCTAAAGCACAAATATTACGAGACTCTGTAAATAATCCAGATATTAATACAAAAAATATTAATTTTAATGAGATAAATAAAAGAAATATACCATCGTCAATCGTTAATTATTCTAAACGTATTTTTAATAGAAAATTATCAGATGATTGTTTAATAATGATAATATTATCTGGAGTTATTAAGTATTATAATAGAACAGAAGCATCAACTAGACATTCATCAAAATTACAAATTATATTAAATGGTTTTGATTTATACAATAAAAAAAGTAGAAATATTGAAGAATATTTATTATATAAATATCTTCGATATCAAAATATCATAAAAAATTAAATTAGTTTCATTTATACTTGTTCTTGTTTATATCCATCTAATTCTCTAGCAGATGGGTCAATTTGTCCACCACACCATTTTGGTAACCAATAAAAATCAATTACATTTGAGAAATAACTATAATAATGGTCATATATTTTTCTATAAAACAAAGTCTCCTTCAATTGAGGGCGGTTTGTTTTATATTTTTTTCTTTGAAATTCATAATCTTCATCAGAAATAATTTCATTAACAAATTCAGTAATAATAGAGTGCCAAGAGTTTTTAACAGAACTACAACCATCACTAAAAGCTTCTTTTCGTCTCCATAAAACCTCTTTTGGTAAATAATCACCTTCTTCAAATGCCTTTCTAAGTAAGAATTTTTCAATTCTATTATCATTTTTTCCATACATTTTTAGTGTAGGATCAATTGACATATAATAATCAACAAAATCTTTATCTAAAAATGGAGTTCTGCTTTCAAGAGACCACCTACTAGAAACACTTCTATCAGACCTTAAACAATCAAACATATGAATATTTTTTAATAAAGATATACATTCTTCTTGAAACTCATCAGCATCTGGTGCATTTCTTAAATAAAGATATCCAGATTGTTCATCACTACCATCACCATTATAAACAACAGTTATATCAGTATTCTCTTTAATATATTTTGCCACTAAATAATTACCAACACTTGCTCTAACTGTAGTAGTATCATAACTCTCAATATTATATATAACTTCTGGAATAGCTCTGAGAAAATCAGTAGGTGTTAATTCAATATGATGATGTTTAGAGCCAATATAATCAGCAACTTTTTTAGCATAATATAAATCAGTGCTTCCTTCCATTCCAATAGAGAATGTATTTAAAACACCTTTATTTTGAGCTTTAAACTCTTTAGAAACAATACTAGTTATAAGACTACTATCTAATCCACCAGATAATAAACATCCAACGGGTCTATCAGACATCAATCTTTTTCTAACAGCAGTTACTAATTTTTCTTTTAATCCACTACAAATTTCATCAAGAGTATAATCTTTTAATGACATATAATCTTTACCAATTGGATATGAATAATTATAATATCTAACATAATCATATGTTTTACTAGACCAATAACAACCTGGTCTAAATCTCATAATTTTAGTACATAAATCAGAAATCCCTTTAATTTCACTACAAATATAATAATTAAATTCATCATCATAACCAATAAAAAGTGGTCTAACACCAAAAGGGTCTCTCGCTGCGTAAACAACACCTTCTTTAGAATCATATAAAACAAAAGCAAATTCAGCATCTAAATTACGAACAGTCTTCTCAATTCCATATTTATTGAACATATGAAGAACTACTTCACAATCAGATCCAGTTTTACATTTAAAATCATTATCAGCAATAAGTTTTTTATAATTAAAAATTTCACCATTGCAAATAATACTATTACCACCAACAGTCATTGGTTGATTAGCACCATCACTTAAATCAATAACAGCTAATCTATGAAAACCAAATATAATATGTGAATTATAATTACTACCTTCACAATTATTATTAAAGCTATCACTATCACAATTATTGTCACCTTTTTTATCTTCATTAATACAAACTAATGATGAACCATCTGGACCACGATTTTTAATTTTATTAAAACTATTTTCTAGACTACTATCAATTGGTCTAAAATTACCCAAATAAGCAAATATTCCACACATTTCGTAAAATAAAAAACTTATTTATATATCTGAATTAATTTAATTTTAACTAAAAATAGTTAATTAACAAATATAAATATTATAAGTTAATATATTTTTAAATCTAAATAACTAACAAATAATATTAATTATAATTCTAGAATTATAATTAATATATTTTTAATTCTATAATTCTAAATAGTCAATCATATATTTAATAAATGTAATTGCTAAACTAGTTGTTGCTACAGCTTTTTTAAATGCTGAACCATTATTGAATTTTATACCAAATAAACTGAATGCTTCCCATTCATCATTGAGGGCATTTGTTAAAATAGTCCAATCAATCATTTGCCCAGTTGATTTAACCCATTCATAAGAACATTTAACATAGTCAAATGTATTCATCTTATTATCATATAAAATACTATATATACTTCTATTTCTTTTATGTTTTTTTCCACTATGTGACTCAATATTCTCATTTACCATTTTAGTAAGTCTATTTCTTAAAATAAATGAGTGTTTTGGTTTTTTTATTTGTGTATTAATATTATTATATGAATTAATATTTATTTCACAATCATTAAAGTTTTTATTATCTAAACATTTATTATCTAAATTTTTATTATCTAAACATTCAATACATTTATTAATACTAGGACTTTTTCTATCATCACTACTGCTATTATGACTACTGTTATTATTACTATGACTATTGTTACTATCACTATTATTGCTTTTACTATTATTATCACTATCATCTTTAAATAAATTATTTTTAATTTTATTTTCAATATCCATACATGCTCTACAAATTTCATTTCTTCGTAAAATGTATTTTTCAGAAAATTTAGTACTCCTAATTAAAACAAGTAATTTTTGTCTTTGTTGTTCAACTAATGCTATAATACACATAAAAAGTCCTTGAATTACAACATATAACCCACCTGCGGCGATATTATCACTAGTATAAATACCATAATCAATTATATAAGCAATGCTAATAGACCCACAAATAGTAGCAGTTATATAAACATATTCAAGCATTCTAATTGCTGTATTAAAATTATGTCTAACCCATATAATATCATGTAATAAATCAGCAACTGGCATTGAACCAATCATATTTTCAACATTATCTGGATCAATTTTGTAATATGTATATTTCAAATCTTTTAATTGTTTAATAAATACATAAAAGAAAACATTTAAACTAAGAGATAATATTAAACGTCCATATATCCAATTTAGAAAATACATAATAGTAATAAAAACATCACCAACATTATTTAATTCATCATAAATAAAAGCTTTTTCGGAAATTAGATAGAATATAAATGATGCTATTGCTGAAATACTACTAATTGTTACAACAGATATAACTATATTCTTTTCATTAGGCAAACAGTAATGAATTTTTTTATATTTAGGATTATGTGATTCGTGATATATTTTCAAGAAATAGTTTGTACTAAATACATCATGAATTATAATATATAAAAATGGTTGCATTATAGTAAAGGATATTGTAGGGATAATATCTTTATTATTATTGATTATAACGTCATATAAATATAGAGATGGTGTAAATGACAATATTAAGAAAATTAAACATTTATATAATGTAAAATAAATATAAGATGATGTAATATTACTACAATTCTCAGATTTACTATCATTATTCTTGCTACAAAAACAATTTAATGACACAAGTTCATAATGATTATCATTACTACTATGACTACCTCTATTATTATCATTACTATGACTACCTCTACTATTATCATTACTACTATGACTATTACTACTATTATTACAATTATCATTTGAATTATCAAGATGAATAGTAATTTCTTTCATTTCAATATTATTTTTTTTTCTATGATTAAGTGTATTTATATTTATTTTATAATCATTATTATCTGTTTTTTTAATTTCATTATTATTTTCATTATTTTTATATTTTTTATTATCATAATCTTCATCATAATTTTTATCAAAAGATATACCTAGAAATAGTAATAATTTATCTAGATATTCAAACATTATGAAACAGTTTTATATTAAGGATATTATATTAATTATATAATCAATTTTTATAGAATTAATATAGTATTAAATGTTTATATATAATAACGATTAGAATATCTAACTGGTTTTTTATAAAATAGTCTATTTAATAGATTTTGAGGACGAATATAATAATAAAATGGTCTATGAATATTAACTGGATAATAGTAATAACTTTGATATTTATAAGGATTAAATGGATTAGTGAATACATTTCGTTTATCTTCAGAGAACATATATTCGCCACATATTCTACAAGATTCACGACAATCTGGTGAGTCATAACGATTACACATACGACATGTATTACAATGCCAATTTTGGACGTTTCTATTTGGATTCATTATATAATTTTGAAAATTATAAACTTTTCATATATTATAAGTATATATTAATATATAACTATAATATATAATATACTATAATCAATAAATAAGTTAGTATAATAAAAATGGATGATAATTTATTAGTAAATATTCTTGAAAATTTAGAAAATGAAGTATCTGAATATGAAAATAAAATAAATAATAGTATTGAAGATTCTAACAACAAAAATACAAATGATAATTTAACAATAGGTGAAATAAATAAGAATAACAATAATAATAACAATAATAATAGTAATAATGATATTAATAATAAAGGTTATATTTTATTATCAGATAGTAGTAATAACAATGATAATGACAATGATAATAATATCGATAACAGTAATATAAATATTAATGATTTGAAAACAAATATGATAGTAGAAGAATCACCATTACTCACAAAAAAAATTACTATTAATAAAGATAATAATTTAATTACTAGATTAAATGTAAATCGTAGAAATAAAAATAATTTGAATAATAATAAATCAAATAACAAATCTAATAATAAAACAGAATATGAAACAATATTAAGTAAATTACGTATGAATCGTGATATAAGTGATAAAAAATTCAATAGAAATACAGTTAAAACACAAGTAATGAATAAATTGCTAGGTATGCAAACAGCTAGAATCAATAAAATACTTCATAATGGTTTTGAAACATTCTCTAATTTAAATGATGTTGTATCAGATATGACAATTAATATTGATTTATCTAATAACGACAATCAATTTAATTATAATAAAGACAAGTTTGAGACTATTATTAAGAGCACTTTGGATAGAAAAAATCCAAATAAAATAGCATTATTTGATATAGTTATTACAAAAAATACAGAAAAAAATACTTATACTAAAGAGGTAAGACATGTATTAGTAGTTAATTTAAAATATAATATTGTTAAAATGATACATGTTATTCCATATCTTCAAGATTTTCTAAATATAAAACAACCAGAAAAGTTTTATATATTAAATTCTATTGCTAGTTTAATGCCAAAAATTAATTCAATAGCAGTAGACTCAAATCCAGGTAAATATAAAGGTATTGTGTATTTAAATCCATATGATATTCTTAATTACTTAGATAGACAAGGTAATCAATTAAAGAAATGTTTTGATAAGAAGACTTGTGTAGAATGGTCTATATTAATTTCTATTTTATTATTAAGAAAAAATATATGCTCATTATATGATGAAAAAGATGAATTAGTATCATTATTTGAGAATATGTTAACATATAAATCACAATTAATACTTCTTTATTGGAATATTATTAATGATAATATAAAAACACTATCTAATAATAATGATTCAGAAAACAAAAACAACAATAACAACAGTAATAACAACAGTAATAACAACAATAATAACAACAATAATAACAAAAATAACAACAATAACAACAATAATAACATTAATAACAAAATTAATAACAACAATAATAACAATAATAATAACAACAATAATAATAATAACAACAATAATAACAACAATAATAACAACAATAATAACAACAATAATAATAACAATAAACGTAGAAATAGAAAAAAAGTAAATATTAATAGTAGTGTTAATACTATGAATCTAGAACAAATATTATCACAAATTTCATAATAAATTTGAAGATAAAACAAATAATTAAAAATAATATTTTATATTCTAAGTTAAAATATAAAATATTATTTTTAATTATTTTAATACTCTTATTTTTTCACCATTATTAATAATTTCCAATACTTGAATATTATTATGTGAATCAGCACCATAAGCATTGCTCATAGCAACATCTGTTCTCCATATTCTCCCATTACATATAGAGTTTATACCTTGTTCCTGTGGTGTATGTCCTAAAACAATACCCTTTACTCCTAATATGTTTAATATTTTATAAAAATTAGGATGACTATAATTAGTATCAGACATAGTTCTACACCATAATAAACTATTGTTATTATTAAATAATTCATTAAATACTTTTTTATTTATTTTAGTATTACCTAATAGATATAATCTCATTATTTGATTAATCTGTTTTAAATTATATTTCTTAGCAATTGGTAATGATATACCACCATGAACAAATATCCAATCACCTACACGAATAATAACATTTCTTGTTTGAGCAAAAAACTTTGCCATTCTACCACCAGGTCTAAATAATTGATATCTATTCTTCATTCCTTCAAACTTTTTAAGTCCTTCTTTACTAACATATCTATAATCACCCATTACATTCATTAACTCGTGATTACCAATTAATGAATACACACCACCACCTTTTTTAACTGCTTGATTATGTAAATCCAATAAAAATGTCATTATTTTAATCTCATTATCTTCATCAATCTTAATATTTCTACCACCACCATCAACTTGGTCACCTAATTGGACAACAATTGTATCACCACCACTCCATTTATTATTTCTACCACTAATAACACTCCCCTTCTTAAGTGCAATTAACATAGCATTATAATCACTATGTAAATCACCAATAGCAATAATTCTTCTACATTTTGGAAATATAAATGGTGGGTGTTTAATTTTATTTTTTTTATTCATTATATTTAAAAATACTAAATCAAATCAAATTAAATCAAATCAGTAATATAAATAAAAACCACTAATCTATATATAAAGTAATTAAAATATTATTAACAATAAAATTAATTACTATTATAATTAGGTATTTTCTTAAGTTGTCCACTATTATGCTCCATAAATTTATATAATTCAGAATCATCAGAGCAATCTAAAAATTCACCTAATTTCTCCCACTGATTAGCATATAAATAAATTGGTTTATGGCAAATATTATATAAAGCAATCATACCATTTTTAGTAACTCTAAAATGAGGATTTCTATTATAATTATAATTAGTTTTCTTTTTATTTAGCATATTTTCAGCATTATCTAATGATATTCTACCATTTTTATAGTCTTCTAAAATCATTTTATATGAACTTCTTTTATTATTGATAATGGTTGTGAAACCGTCTTCATCAATATCAACATTACTCATTTTACAACTTTTAAAATTAAATATATAATGATATATAATTCTATATGTTTAAATATAAATATTATACATTTTTTAATAGTATATATTTGTATTCATTATAACAATGATATTATTTAAATTATTTTATGATGAGCAGAAAAAAAATCTCTCTGTTGATAATTATTTTATGATAGGAGATTTATTAGAGGCATCATTAATAAAATTTGAACTGAGAGATGAAGATTTAGATTACATTTATTTTAAATATGAAAATAAAATAATAATATTAGGAACAGATGAATTACGTTTTAATGATAATATTAATGATTTAATATCAAAGTTTGATATACCAGAATATACTTTAATACTTAAAAAAAGATATACATATGACGTTAATTCTATAACATTACAACATCAAATCAATGATTCTATGCATCGTTTAACATATAATAGATTCAAATTATATTTACAAGAGAGAAATGATAAAATAATAGCAGAAAGACTACAAAATGAAGAGAAAAAAAGCATAATTAATCAGTCATATTCATCACGTTTTTATCCTAGAACAGAATTACCATTTACACCCAATAATACATTTGATAATACAGACACCTCAAATACAAATAATAATGTTAGGATGCGTAGAAATGTTAGTATACACTATCCGAGAACAGCCATTATACAAACAACAAATACAATAAGATCACCATTATTATCAGATTCAGATGATTATGAAGATAGTGCTGAGACACTTTCATCATCAAATGATAGTATAAATAATAATCAAGAAGAAAGTATTAGTTTTAGTGAAGAAGATATGGTAAATGATAATACAGAAAATACATTAACACCTACAACAACACCTACATCAAATAGTAGTAATATAACAAATGAACACAAAAATAATGTACATAATATTAATAGTAATACTAATAGTAATACTAATACTGAAAGAAAATATCAAATACCATCATATCCTCGCAATATGTATAATAATACTCTATATTCACACCCTTATAGAAATTTAAATACTACACAAAATCAATATACACAAGAACATAAACGTGAAAGAATAGAAAGAAAAAATATGTTAATAGCAGAAAGAAATAATACAATAAATAGAATACGTGAATTAGAGAGAAAATATGGTATTGATTTAACAGATTTATCAAATAATTCTAGAAGTTCATCGTTATCAAGTATAACAAATATTATTAATAGAACAATAGGTTTGATTAATATACATGATATTTTTAATGAATATAGTCAAATTATTAATAGTAGTATTAATCAAATGAATGAAATAAATGAAAATATTATAGAAAATATACCTAATAATTTACTGGAAGATGTTAAAGTAGTAATGAGTGTAGAAGAATTTGAAACATTAGATGATAAAAAATATATAGAATATATAACTAGTATTCGTCCAGATGATATAATTGATAAAAAAAGTAATAATGAAGAGTCAGAAGATTCAGTTCCTAATTCTCAAGAAGAAGAAACTGATTCAGAAACTGAAACACTTGATGTAAAAGATCGTGATTGTTGTTCAATATGTTCAGATGACTTTGAAAATAATAGTATTATAACAAAACTACCAACTTGTCGTCATTTTTTTCACAAAAATTGTATAAAGAGATGGCTCACAGAATGTAAAAATAAGTGCCCCTTATGTAATACTAATGTATCAGTTAATCCAGTTTACTACTAATAATTATATAAACCATTCATTTCTAATTAAAACAATTTAAAACTAATATAGATTTATATATAATATATTATTGTGGTGATTATAAATATAATATAAAATGAATATAATAAATGAAAAGAAGCAATCAATATATTGTATAAATAGTCGATGTAAAAATAAAACAATAGGAGATACAGAATATTGCAAATTAAGGTCACATCATCCAACAAAAACAAGTTTTGAAAATGCCAGAAATACAGAAATAAAAAAATTCAATAAACATAGAATTGATCCATCAAACTTCAAAATAATTGATGGAGAGTATGATGGAGCTTGTTTATATCGTAGTTTTTGGGAGGCATTATATGATTTTTATCCAATTGAGACACCAGAATCATATCAAGAAAATGCGAGAAAATGGATTATGACACATAGAAATGATAAAATACCACAATTAAATGAAACATATGAGAATTTAACACTTGAAACACACGAATTAGATGATTTAGAGGAATATGAAAAATTATATAGAATACCAGCATCAGCACCAAATGAGATTAAAGTAGAATTAATACAAGAAAATAAAAACAAAAATAGAAATAAAAGTAGAAATAAATATAAAAAAGTTGTAATACCAGATAGGTGGGGAGGATTAAGTGAATTATACGCACTTAGTGATTTTTATAGAGTGCCAATAAAAGTATATGTATTACAACGTTTTAATAGAAAAACATTTAAAATAAATAATGTAACATTAAAGAGTAAAGATACTAAATTATATTTATTACATTTTATAAACGACCATTACTTATCAAGGGATAGATTGAATTACAGTGTTAATTTATTGTATATTGATACAGATAATATACAACATTATATGTGTTTAATGCCAAAATCAAGAGATTAAACTAACTAACAAACACAACCTTTTTCATCAATATAACCATTAGTCATATATAAAACACCATCAATCATAGTGGTAGTAATACCAATTAATAATAAAAATATGTTTTTATAATAAATGCCATTATATATTATAATAAGACCTGCAAAGAATGCTAAAAATCTAAATAATTGTAAAGGATGCATTACTTATTAATTATATTATAAAGAAATAAAATTTATTTATTACCGACAACAAACAATTTTGTCAGTCATATTGTTCTCTTCGCAAACATTTGTACAATATAGACGAAATAAGTTAATAAATATATAATAAGAAGACAAATCCTCTATATTATTACTATAATTATTCATTTTAATATCAATATTTATATTAAATATATTTTTAAAATATATTGTAAACTTAGATATAAAGTAATATAAAATGTCATTTTTTTATAAACTATACACCCAAAACATAAAAATAAATAAATTAAAAATTGCCAATCGTGGTAATTTTCAATTTATTTATTTTTATGTTTTACTCACTCGTAGTGTCGCTTCGCTCCACTACTCGTTCAGTGCGGACGTGATTTTAGCACTTTTTTTTACTATCTTATTATATAGATTATATACGATACACTAAAAATGTCATATATAAGAAAAAAGAATGTTCAAACAAGACAATATACATTAAGATTATTTGTAGAACATTTAATAATATTAATTGGAATAACATTAGCATATGGATATATATATAGTTTATTTCCATCAGATGAATTTGGGTTTAAAGATAAATTAGATCCATATTATTATAGTTTTACAACATTAAGTACAGTAGGTTATGGTGAAATTACACCAAAAACTACACGAGCAAAGATATTAACAATGACACAACAAATATTTACATTAGTTGATTTACGTATATTGTTAACTTTATAAGTGAATAATTATATTTTTATTAATTTTCTTAAGAAAATTAATAAAAATATACAATTTATACTATTATTGTTTAGTTCCACCAAAATATTCATATCCATGTCCATTATCTAGCATTTTCTGATTAACTTCTTCTCTAGAATAAATACATGGAATACAGCAATTTCTATTTTCAGTATATAATTTCGCTAATGGTCGTCCATATTTATCAAAATCACCAAACTCAACCCATAATATCTTATTTGCCGTTAAATCAAGTAAAAACTCTTTTGCTTTATGTGCCTTTATTATTACTTTATCTCGGTTTTTTACATTTAATCTTGGTTTCATTTCAGGTGAATCATAACCCAACATCCTTACTCTAGTGCTATAATATGTCCCGTCGTGCCATTTAAAACCAATTGTACAAGTATCACCGTCATAAACACTCAAAATCTTACAATATGTGCTATAATTATTAAGAGTGAATTTCTGGAATTTATCATTATCTCTGTATTTGAGACATTTTCTTAAAAAAACATTACCCATTGTGTAGTGTCATTTTACTATATATAATAATATACAAATAATGTTTAAATATTATAAATAAAATCATATACGTTGATAAACATATACAATTATTGGTTCTATGGTAGCAGTACTATATGAATCTATTAATATCCATGAAGTATCATATGATTCAAATGTTGGCTGAATTAATAATAAATTATTTGCCCATACATGATTTGACTTCATTATTGGCTTTGATGTTTCCATAATAATAATAACACACCCCTTTTGAGTATTATTTGTCAAATTCTTTACAGTTTCTGCAATATTAGAAAATGACATACAAAACGTATATAATATATAATCTGCATTTAATAAATCAGTATACGTTTCCATACGTTGACAAATAGAATTTATATTATTATGTGCCTTATTCAAGGTTAATGTCTTCTTAACAATATCTAACATCGGTTGTGAATAATCAATTATTGTTAACTCATTAGTTAAATTTGATAGTATATAAGACCATAAACCAGAACTAGATCCAGCACCAAATTGAATTATATTACCATATAAATTATCATAATAGTCGGATAAAATATATCTAAAAAAAGACCAATTATTTTCACCACATAATAATGGTAAATACTTGGTTGGATTCAACCAAATATTGTTGAAAATTGGCTTATTTATTGTATTCTTCTTCTTTTGTTCCATTTTACTAATTTATACTGATAATATACAGTAATTT
>JGI10211J34971_10001671_pt1 | contig 18214 bp, 17 predicted proteins | sample Etolagsediment_FD_34971 | JGI IMG/M metagenome (IMG submission 34971) | reverse complement strand
GTAATACCTGTTGCTCCAAGACCAGTAGAACCTGTATATCCAGTATTACCAGTAGAACCTGTAATACCTGTTGCTCCAAGACCAGTAGAACCTGTATATCCTGTCTCTCCATAACCAGTAATACCAGTAATACCTGTTGCTCCTCCTCCTGTAAATTCAGTTCCATTTTGATATATTTTATTTTTAAAATAAATATCATTAAATTGATATGTACTTGAACCTAAATTTGTATTGCCGTCTGTTTCAGGTTCAATTTGTGTAGTCAACTGATTTCCTAAAACCGCAATATTTGATCCATGACCTTTTGCGCCATTACCAATTACAAGAGAGTTTGTATCATTTGAATCATTTACATCCGCTTTAAAACCAATTAATATGTTTCTATTACCTGTTTCTATTGTATTACCTGAAAATGATCCCATAGACACATTCTGAAAACCCGTTGTATTATTACTTAAAGATTTAAACCCAACAGACGTATTATTTGTTGCTGTTAAATTATTCATTAATGATTGAGAACCAACTCCTGTATTTTGATAACCATCAATATTATTTACCATTGCTTTAAAACCAAACGCATCATTATTATTACCTTCAGTATTTTTATATAAAGCCTGATATCCAGAAGCAACATTCTTTTTTCCTGTTGTATTATTTTCTAATGCTTGAAATCCCATAGATGTATTTGTATTTCCAGAAGATGAATTTTGTTTAATTCCTATATTATCTTTTTGAAATGATTTTTTTACAATATTTGTGTTATCTTCTTGAAATGTTTTTTTTTTAATATTTGATATTTTTTTGTTATTCATATAATAAATAATAATATTTTTATTTTATAATTTAAAAAAATTTGAGTTATTTTATTTCTTCATTAGCAACAATAATACCTTCATCTTGTTTTGATACTTTCATTGCTATACCTACTTTTTTCTCTTCTTTTTCCATTAAACCAACCAATTTACTAAATAATGAATCCGATGAATGTTCCTTCTTTCTAAATATAAACGCACTACTCAAAAAACTAAATTCTTTTTCAGCATCTGACATTTTTTCAATAAAACCTTTCATTTTACTGAGTTCCTGCTCATCCATATTCATAATATTCTCACCAGCATTTAATTCATTATAAAAATCTTCAAAAGGTTTAATAATTACTTTTTCAAATCCATATTCATTCATCATTTTTTCAAAATAAGCAAAATTAACTAAATATTCTTTATGCACATGTCCAATTGTCTGCACATAAACATCAATCTCTTTTCCTAAATTAGCATTTTTAGCACCAAATGCCATACGACCTTTATATGCCTTCTCAATTTTCCACATCGTCTCTCCTTCAAATGTTTTTCCACTTATTGAAGATTTACTTTGTAATAATTTATATATATTAGCACCATCAAAACACGTTCCAATTATATAACCATCAATCTTTAAAGCATCATTCATATTTTGTATAATAGTACGCAAACTAATTTCATTTTTAAAAAAATAATGAACACAAAACATTAAACACATGGTATCAAAATAATGCTTATTTGGAATAAATTTTTTGGTATATATTCGTCCACTTTCTGTAAACGCACATGATTGATTCGGAAAAATAAGCTTTGATAAATCACCTCTTACATAAAATGCTTTGGGTTTAGGACGAGCCACAGATGTTTTATAATAACTTTGTGCATATTTTACCGCACTTTCATCAATTTCAATCCCAACAACTTCTGCATAATTTGCTCTTTTAATTTTTGTAATATCTACCCCCTTACCACTACATCCATCTAATATTTTACCATGTTGTCCACTTGAAAAATCATGAATAAATGTTGGAGAACTAATGTAAAAAAGTTGGTTTTTAATATATAAATTATGAAAATTTTGATAAGGATAACGTTTTTTCTTATTTTCATTTGTACTTTCAAGAGCTGTCCAATATGATTTATCATTTCCTATCATTGGATCATTACTAATATCAACCTTTCCACTTGTAATCATTTCCTCAGTTACTGGATTTTTTATAGATATAAAAATATCATTTGCTGTTTTCTCATTATTACCATATACTGGTTTACCCTCTTTATATTGATTGGTTTTATCATGACGAACACGTATTGGCTTCCATTGAAAACCATTATTTTCATCTATATCATACGCAAATTCAACAATAGTATCATCATTAATTTCTTCTTTTACTTTTGTAATAGGATCAAAAGCATATATTTTTTCAGAACCATCAATAAATATTTTCGATGTGTTATTTTCATTTGTTTCAACATTTTCAACTCTAAAAGGATTAAATAATACTGGTTTTAATGTAGTCATCATCTTTCTAAATTTTGTATTATATTCATAACTCATTCCACCAACATATAATTCCAATGTACGATAAATTTTAATTTGACGTTCTACTTTATTATCCATACGTTTTACATTTTCTATATAGGGACTATTGATAACTTCACCATCTTCATTTTTGACAAATTTAATTAAAAAATCAACCGAATTTAAATGTGGAGGTTTCCACTTAAATAAATAATCCCATTTACCCCCCTTCATAGGATAATGAGTATAAATAGGTGTATAAATCATACCATCTACTTCAAATTCATTTTGAGAACGATTACTCCATATTTCATTTGATCTTTCAAAAATATCACTTCCATCATTTTTTATTGAAAATTTAATATATTTTATTTTAAATTCAATTCTATCTTGTTCATGAATACCTTTTTCTTCCTTAAAATCATTACTTTTTCTAAATTTATTTAATATATCATAACGACCATCTAATTTTTCATCATAACTTTCATCTTTTTTACGCAGACTTTTTAATAATTTTCTACGTATATCATTATTTTTTGAAAATAACATATCATATGCATAAAATATTTTTTTATTTTCAATTTCAATCATCTCACCTTCAATCAATGATTGTGCATAATTTTTACAACTATATCCACTAAATAATACATTTTTATTAATGTTAAAATAATAAATAAGACCCTCTTTATCAACATATGCAAAAAAACGCTCTCCATCAGCTTTCAATGAAACACCATATCTATTAAATATATTCTTGATTTCATCACTTTTAATTAAATTTTGTTTATGAAGTGTAATTGGATTAGCAGCAATAAAAAAATTATCATTTTTCTTAACTTCCACTAATTTTTCATATTCGTTTATTATTTCATCTATTTTTACTTGACTCAATAATTGCTTACTATTATTTAAAATACTCAATATCAAATAAACATATTGAATTAACTCCTTTAATATTTCATCAATACTCTTTTTTGTTTCTTTTTGATTGTTAAATTCTATTTCAATTTCATATCTTGAATTACTATTTAATGTTTTTGATTGCTTTAAATTTGGTCCAAACCCCTGTTTTATTATTGTTAAATCAAAATGAAATAAATCATCAGGACTACTAATTGAATATCTATTTTTTAATCGATAATATTTATTTGTATTATTGGCTTTTAATAAAGATTTGTTTTTTTCTAAAAAATCCTCTTTGGGTAATTCTTTACTTAGATTCATTCGAAAATGATAATCATCATCATCATATTTTTCTAATTTTTCTTTTTCTTCTAACATAAAATCATTTTCATCTAACTCAACACCTAACCAATATTTTTTTATTGCTTGCTCATTCAAAATAGTCATTCTTGAACGTGTTTTATTTTCACTTTTTAAATAAATGTCCAAATGTTGTATGATTGTTTTTTTTAAACCCAATCCATTATTATTTTTAGAAAAGGTTAATTTATTAAAAACAGATTCAAATTTTTTTTGGTCTAATAATTGTTCATTAAAGTTAAGTTCAAATTCTAAAAATTTATCTTTTTTAGATTTTTGAATGAATTGTTTTAATTTATCATAACTTTTAGGGCTTAATTCCATATCTAATATATACTATTATTTGTATTTTAAATAATTTTGTTATTATTATTTTTATATATTTAAAAAATTAAAAATAATAATTATAAACAAAAAAATAAAATTATAGATTTTTTAATTCTTCAATTAATTCATCCTTTTTCTTTTTAATTTCTTTACCTGTTTTCTCAGAAATTTTTGTAATACTAATATTTTCTTTAAGTGCAAGTTCAACCAATTCACTTAATTTCATTTTATCAAATTGATGAGTATTTTTTTTTTGAATACTATAAAGCTGAATATTAAATTTTTTTAATTTTTCAAAAATAGATTGCTCTTTTAATTCATCATAACCTAAAAAATTAATTTTATTCTCACTTTTTTTCACTATTGGATAATACATGTTGTCTTCTTTCATGATAAAATAACTTGGCAAATAATAATTCATTTTATCTTTTTCTTCTTCTTCTTTAAATTGATATTTATTACTTCTATATAATAAATAATCTTCAATCTTATTATTTCTTAATTCAAATATATATATATGAATACCTAAATAATTTGCTACATGTTGTATAAGTAATTCAAAATATTCATTTACTCGAAATTGAAAACCTTCTTTTAATACATTTAATATTTTTTCTTTATTAAAATATTTGTTTTTATGATAACCAAAATTTTCATAATGATTTTCTATAAATAATGCATCATCCATTTTTTTAATAAATGATTTTATACAATTTACTTTATCTTCCTGATTAAAAAGAATATATTCTTCATCCCCAATAATAAATAATGAACTGAAAAATGTAAAAATATTACTTTTATTTTTATTTTTTATTTTGAATAAACAATATTTATCATCAAAATAGGGTTGAAAAGATTCTGGCAATGATTCATAATCTTTATTTAAACTATTTTTTTCTTCTTTTACACTTACTTCACCAATAGGTAATAAAATATCTTTTTTTTTTTCAAACTGCTGAAGTCTCATATAAACATCATTATCAATTTTTTTTTGTATATCCTCATATTCATTTTTATTTAAATAATTACTAATATATTTTACACTTAACATCTCTTTGTATTTAATTAGTAATTTATTCTTAAAATAAAAATATTCAACTTTTTATTTTTTTTAAAAAAAATTATTCATCATCACTTGAAAAACATATATATTTCTCGATATCTTCTTTTTCTTCATCACTGGATAACTCTTCACAATATTCGTTATTTTGTTTATGATTTAAATTTATTTTTGTTTTTATAATTTCTTCTTCTTTTATATTTTTTTTAAAATCTTCTATATAAAATTCTTTTTCTTTAAGTTCTTTTTTTTTCTGTTTTGTAAATTTTAAAAAATTAAAGATTTTATCAATTGTCTTTTCTTCAACGTTTGATAAATTAATAAAAACACCATTTATGTTAGAGCTATAATCACAACTATCTTTTTGAATAATAGAAAAAATTTCATTGTATTCTAATTTTGTTAAATTTTTAGAATATTCAATCAATTTCTTTTTTTTTAAGATAATATTTGAATTTTCATTTATTTCTAAATCTTCTTGACTTAATTGTTCGTTTTTATCAATATTCTTTTTACTTATTTGAAAAGTATCTAAAATATTATCCATGATTAATAAAAATATATTTTTTAATAAAATTTAACGAAGTTTTAATCATCATTATCACTATTTTCTTCTTGTTCACTTAATTCATCTTCAATTACATTAACCATATCTTCATCATCACCATTATCATTTTCTTGTAAATTATCTTCGTCTTCTTCATCATCTAAATTGCCATTATCAAATGACGCTTCATCATCATCTTCCTCTTCTTCATCATCCTCACTCAATGATTCTAAACTTAAATTATCTAAATCATCATTGCTTTCTTGATCAAATTCTTGTTGTTGATTATTCTCTATATCATTTTTTTTATCTTCTTCTTCCATAGTGTTAATAAGTTCTCCCAAAACCATGGTGTCTTCATTATCTTGTTCAATCTTTAAATTTGCTATAACTTTTATTTCTTTATCATTTAAAGAAAATTTTGAAGCAATCACCTGAACCTCTAAAACATCATCTGGATTAATATCATCAAATAAACTTACATCACTATGAAATTCTTTACCAATAATAATATTTAAAGGTCCATTATAAGCCAATATACCAATTTTTTTTATAAATTTTACTTTTGCTTTAAGAGTTTGACCAATTTTTGGATTACAAATATGAGCTTTATAGAGTAATTCATAACTCATATTACCATTAAATTGACTTCCTTTTAATTCTCCTAAACCAATTTTTAAAATTTCAATAGAATCTTTTTTTACATACCCTTCACTTATACATTTTTCTTCTATTTTTTCTTTTAATTTTTGTTCAAGTGTAATATTAATTTTATGGTTTAACTCCTTTGGTTCAATGATAATTCTTTCTTTTAAAATAAATTCATTAAATAATTCATCACTAAGATTGTTATGATTTTGTAACTCCATAATTATATATAAGTTATATTTTCTTTTTTAAATTCAATTTTTCATTTTTTTTAATTATTTAATAAAATTATCATTTAAAGAATAATATCTTAATACATATATGGAATTAAATTTTAATTTATTCAACTCTCATATTAAAGACTTCAATGCTGAAATTTATAAAGAAAAATCATCTAAAAACAATTTAGAAAGTCATTTTCTTTTTTATGAACTATATCAAAAATTAATACATGATGAAATAGAAAAAACAAAACAGCTTAATGCAAAGTTCACGAAGACACTCTTTGAAAAAAATAATAAATATGGAAAACTAAGTCGAAATAACAGTTATGGATCAGAATTTAAAAAAGTATGTAGTTTTGAAAGTATTGATGATGATGATGAAAGATTAAACATTATTATTCGTACTTATTTAAATAAAATTTCACATGATACATTTGATAAAGTAAGTGAGCAACTTATAGAAAAATTATTAGAAATTAAAAATATGAATATTTTTAAAATTTTAAGTGAAGAAATCGTAAATAAATGTATATATGATAATAAATACAGAAATATATATATTAATTTATGTTCGAAAATATGGAACAATAAAAAAATTCATTATAATTTAATTAATATTGAAAAAGACAATCAACTTTTCTATGCATTATATCAAATTGAAGAAAATCAAACTCATAAAATGGGGCCTTTTAATTCTATTGAAATGTTAAAAGATAATATTTTTAAAAAATTAAATTTTAAAAATTTCTTTATAGATTTTATTCAAGAACTTTATCATAAAAAAGAGTTAAATTTAGAAACCTTAAATGATGAAGAGTTCTTCTCTAAAAAGAAAAAAACATTATTATTGGTTGAATTACTTGCTATTTTATTTATAAATAAACATATTAATTTTGATATTATTAATATTATTATTATTGATTTATTACATCAAAATGATAACTTTGATAATATTAAGGAAATTGAATATGAACTTCTTCATGTAATGATGAAATTTATATTTGAAAATAATAAAACCTTTAAATTTTATGAACAAAAAAAAATTATAGAACAATTTAAAGAAATTTTAGAGAATATTTTAAGATTAAATGAGGGTAATATATCAAAACGTTCAATATTTTTTATTGAAAGTATATTAGTTATTTTTGGTAAAATATTAAAGGATGAAAAATTTGAATCAGGAAATAATTCTTCTAAAAACATGGACGAAATTATTAAACAAGAATTATTAGATTCTGCTAAACTTAATAAAGTATATTTCTTTAAAAATACTTTTAATAATCAATCAATGATGTTAAAGAAAGATTTGATTAATATTTTAATGAATAAAGTTTTAGAAAATCCAAAATTATTAAATGAATTAAATTGTTTAAAAGAAATATCAAAAGATTATATATTATTAGTAGAAAATGATTTATTTAAAATTATGGATAATTTAGATGATATTATTTTAGATATTCCGAATATTAAACAACATGTTGAAAACTTTGTTGATGAATTACAATTAAATAAAAATATTATTACCAAATTAAATGAAAAAATAAAAATACTCGAAGAAGACAGTGATGATGACAATGATACTTTTTCATTTCGTCAATAAAGAAGTATGAAAAAAAGCACAATTTTCAGGAAACAAAGGTTGATATTTTTCTGCACTTTCTTTAAATAATTCTTGTTCTTTATTCCAAGAAGATAAAACTTTTCTTGGTGTTTCAAGTTTAAGTGTTTTATGGTAAAAATCAATACCAATAAAAATAACATCTAAATCGAGTTCTTTGGCAATTACCCAATAACCAGATTTAAGTTGATTTGTATATTTACGTGTTCCTTCAGGTGAAATAAAAAGTAAATAATGTGAACGATGTTTTAAATCATCAATAATTTTTTGAGTTAACCCCTTTTTATCTTTTTCGACGGGTATAATTTTTAATTTATTATCAAAATTTGTAAAAAAAGAGGATGAATATCTCTCAAAATCTGCTTTCATTAAAATATGATTTGTATATTTTTTATGTAAATATCCATAATATATGAACGTACTTATAAAAAAATCAACCATTGATGTATGAGTACCTATAAATATAAATTGATTTGGTAATTGCTCAAATATTTTGGGGTCTATTTGAAACCCTAATAATTGAAGAATAATTCTATAAAAAAAGGGGTTGAATTCATAAAATAAATAAAATATAAATAATAAAAATAATATTGTGTACATAATGTATTATTAATTATATTATTTTAAATTAAACAATTTTTATTTTGATAATTCATTTTTATTTATTTACTATTAATTTTTTATTTATTTTATGATAATTATTTTTTAAACGATTATCATGCTCTCTTAATAATTCTACTCTTTTTTGTTCTCTTAATTTTTTCTTATTGTCTATTTTTATATATTTCATTTTTTCTTCTTGATTTGGTTTATGACTTATTTGAGAACGTTCATGTTCATATTCATCTATTGAATTATAATTCTTATATTTAACTTGTTCTGGATTAATTAATAAATTTTCTTCATAATGAGCTTGTTTTATGTCTGTAAATCCTAAATGTGATGATTGTGAAGAACCAAAGCCACCTTCATATGAACCACCTAATTCAACAGCACCTAAACTTCCAGATGCATCTAATGATTGGGGCTCATCATATTCAATTAATGCATTTGATTGTTTCTTTTTTAATTTATTAAAATGTTCATTGAATATTTCATTACTTACTTTTGAATTAAATAAAGGTTGGTTACTTTCATCATTATTTTTTAATAAATCACCATAACCATTATCATTTTCATCATCCATTCTAAATTTTTCAAATATTTCATTGAATTTATTAATATTAAAATTGTCTTTATCAATATGCATATTTACCATACCATCATTCATTGCTTCATATTCTTGTTTAACAACATCTCTTTTTGTTTTTATTTCAATTTCATTTGATTCTTCTGATTTTTTTAATAAATATATATATGATTGATTTATTATATTAAATACATGTTCATATTTTGGTCCCGCTTTATCTGGATGATATTTTAATGCATTCTTTCGATATGCTTTTTTAATATTTTGAATATCTAAATCACCATATTCTAACCCCAATATATCCCATGGATCATAATTTTCCTCAAAATCATGAATAGCCTTTTCTAATATATGTTGTTTCTTTTTTTGATTTTCATAAAATTTAACTTTTTGCTTTTCCATATTTAATTCAAAATCTTCATTTTCATCATGTAAGGTTTGCTTATATTGTTTTACTTGATCATTAAAACTATTTGGATCAAATTGAATATTATCAAAAGTAGGCTTTGGATTTGATAATTGATAATTTGAATTAGATGGTCGCTCTAAAAATTGACCTTGATTTACCATGTCCATTTTCTTATTCTGCATCATAGAACGTTCTACTAACATTGTATTAAGATCATTATTTTTTGTTTTTATTTCATAATTGTAATTTGAAAAATCATTATATTCTTGATCATTTTTAATTGGTACAATATTATTTCGTTGATTATTATTTCTTTGATACATCATTTGTTGCCCATAATTATTTAAATTTGATTGAGGTATTTGTTTTGAATTATAAAAATGTGAATTATTTTGTTGTTGTTTTTGTGTAATAACTTTTTTCTTGGGAACTTGAACAGGTTTTTTCTTTTTAACTTTTCGAACAGTATATTGATTTTCCGGAAATGATTCTTGATTACCCATATTATTATTTTTAATATCTTTTTTTTAAATTATTTTTAATTTAATTTTTGATTGAATATTTTTTTCATAATGAAAGAAATACATTGTAACTTGAATTTTATCATATAAATGATATTTATACTCTTTTTTATCTAATATGTATTTTATTTCTATTATTTTATCTTCTTTTATCTCTTTTATACTATTGATAGACTTTATAAATTTATAAGGGAATAAATATGCCTTTATTTGAAAATCATGATCTTTAATATGTACTTTTAAATAATTGTTTTTTATTTTAACAATATAAGCATCTACTGTTATTTTTTCTTCTTTATGGTCATATATGAACTTTAGTTTTGCTTGATAATTATAAAATTTTTTTAGTTTTTTTTGATATAGATTTACCTGAAAAATATATTTTTCTATAACTTCTTTTTCTAATTGAATTTTACCTAAAATTTGGGCTTGAATATAAAAATCAATTACACGTCGAATAGGTGATGTATAATGGGTATATAATTTATCAAATTTTGAATGTATATATTCTTCTTTATTTAATTTATCTAATATCTCATAATTTGCACTATTTTCATTTTCATAACTGAGTATTTTATTTAAATAATCATCTACTGTTTGTTCAGTTAAAACATTATTTTTTTTATGACTCCTTACAACAATATTTTCATAATTATTTTCAATTAAATATTCAACAATTAAACTATTTGCATAAATCATCCAATATTCTACTAATTCATGTGAGTCAAGTTCTTTTTTAAAAAATAATTGACTAAAATCAATGAAATTTATTGAATCTTGGGATTTTTTACAATATTTTTCGAAAAACTCTTCATAATTGTAATTTTTTTCAATATAAACTGTTGTTAGTTTTAATTCTTTATTAATGATAGTCATTTCTTTATTAAATCGAATTATAAAACTAAGAGCTTTTCTTTTTTGTTTTTCAATTAATGAACATATATTATTACTATAATGTTCATGAAGCATATGTACATTTTTATAATGATAAATAGTTGTTTTGTTTTTAAAACATTCCTCTAAATAATATGGGGTATTCAAAAAATAATATGGACATGCTATATGAATACCAATTTCAAAATATTCTTCTTCTTTCTTATAATGAAACGCATCATCTAAATCTTTAGAACCCTTTGGATCAATACTAAATATTGAATATTCACCGTTTATAGATTTATCTTGTAAATCATTTATTTCTTTTTCATGTTTCTCATAATCATCTTTAATTAAATTTGTTTTTTTTCGATAAACACCGCATTCATATAAATAAGCATTGATTTCATTTTCATAATTACCTAAATTACCAATAATATCTATAATATTCCCATATGGGTATTTTGAATTTTTTGGCCATTTTGTAAATTCAATATATACATATATATTTCCTTGATAATGTTTTGAATTTAATGAAACATAAAAATGCGGATACTCAGGATTTAATGGTTGAAAAATATGATATATTTTATTTTTACCCTTTTTATGAAATTCTGGTATAATCATTTTATATTTTGAATTTAAATCTATAAAACCTACAATTTTATGAAGTTTTCTTTCTTTTATTCCAATGACTTTATTTTCTTTTATATAAACACTGTCACCACTTAATGCTCTATTATTTTCTATTTCATCTTCATTTATATAACATGTATTTTCTTTTATTTTTATAATACCATCTTTTGTATTTTTTAATAAGTCCTCATTACATTCATATTCTTCAAAATAATTCATATTTTTATTTTTATATATATTTAATGATACCATTAAATATAAAATCAACTTTTTTAGATTTTAAAAAAAATAAATTTAATTTTGTTTTTTAGTCATTAAATCAGCACATTTAGCAATGACACTCATGTTCTTATTCATTGCTCGAAGATTTTTATTAACACCAATAAGTTCAGTATGAAGAAGACTAATATATTCTAAAATATTATTTCCACCTTCATCTTCTAATAAGGTACATAATCCTTTATAAAATTCATTGTCTGATAAATCAATATTTACACCTCCTTCTTGTGATTCTGTTTCTGATACATGTGATTCAGATTGTTCATCATCTTCATCATCCTCTTCATCATCCTCTTCATCATCTTCTTCATTTTGAGAAAGCATTTGTGGTTCTTCTACTGTTTCAGTAGTTCTTTCAGTTTGTTGTTCTACTTCATTACTTTGTTCAACATCTCCGGCAATCATTATATTTAATTATTTTAATTTCTCTTTAAGTATATTTATAAATTTATAAATCAAATAAATAATGAATAAAATAATAATTATTATTATAATTTTATTAGAAATTAAATAAATAATATCTTTTATATTAATAATTTTTGGTAAAATTAAAATATTTGAACCAATCATTGGACTTTCAATTGAGGAATTATTACATATTTGAGTTTTTTTAACAATTAATTTTATATTTTCTATATTCTTATTTTCTGATATTTCATTTTCTAACATATTATATTCTTCAAAAAAAACATTCTAAAATAACCTTAACATAAAAAGATATAATTGCTAAAATAAACAATAAAAAGGTTAAATAAATCATTTTCTTATTTTTTTTTTTGACATTGAGTTCAAATAATTCATTTTTATATAAAAATAAAAGTACTACTAAAATGATATAAAGTACTAATACAAATTTTATATCAAATTTCATAATTAATAATTAGATTATATTTTTAAAATAAAAATTAAAATAAAAAAATAGTTATTTATTATGAAATACATCATTATTTATATATGTTTGATATTTATATTATTTTATATTTTTAACTCTATTCTTCATGTTCAAGAAAATTATTTAACTTATTTTTTACCTTTTTATAATGTAGAATCAAATTTATTAAGAGATTTTTATAATAATAATGATAACAATAAAAACTTTTTTAAAAAAAAGATGATTTATGATAAATTCTATTTTATAGGTTATAATAATAATTCAACGCAAACTTTTTTAAGTGATTTTAGTAAACGTCTTATATCAAAATCAAAAATTGTAAATTCAGAAGTTATTTTAACACATAAATCAGATAATATAATTGAACAAGTAAATAATAATAATAATGTTATATCTATGATAACATTACCAGAATATTTATATTCAAATAAAAATTATTCAAATATAAATTTAATATGTAATCTTTATAAAATATATTTATTAATTTTAACAAAATTAAAATATCAAATTCATTTAATTGAAGAAATAAAATATAACACAACAATTGGTATTTCAAGAAGCAATAGTGCATTTTATTTTTATAAGAAATTCTTTGATGATATTAATAAACCAGTAAATGAAAAAAATGTTAAAATATATAATAATGATAAAGAATTATTTAATGCTTTATTAAATGATGAAATAGAAGTTGTTTTTCTTTTTAAAGAACTTCCATCAAAAGAATTAAATAATTTAATTAATAAAGATTATAACAATGAGATAATATTATTACCATTTCAATTAACCTCTAAAATTGAAAATATATTTGAAAAAAAAAATGATTTTGCTGAAATAACTTATTTTGATTTAAATAAAGTATCTCAAAAATATTTACCCAAAAAATTTGGCAATCAATATTATTTTGTATATAGACCTAATATAAGATTACTTAATTTATATAAATATTTAGTATGTAATAAAAATGCTAATTATTCTATTATTTCTCAAGTATTTAATTTTGTATTTGATTATAGAGAAATATATAGAAATACATCTTATCAAATTCCTCTAATTGAACCCAGTTATAATTTAATTAAATATATTCCATATCATCCCGAAATATTAAAAGATTTTAGAAAGAAAGGTTATATTACAAATATTAACTCAAATAATTGTAAATATTTTGTAGGAGTAAAAGAATGTACAGAAAAAGTATTGGAAAATAATGGTATGAACCTATAATCTCTAAATAATATTTTTAGTTTTATAATTTTTTTTATTGTAAGCATTAATACGTGGAACAACATCATTCTGAAAAGCATAATCTGGACTTTTTAAATTCTTAAATTTATTTTCATTAAATTGTTCTTGACAACAATCATCAACACTTGTTGATATTAAATTATATTTTTTGTTACCTAAATTACAATTATAACATAATGGTTTATTATTTGGATTATTGCTAAAATAACGATAACCAATAGGACTCATGTTTTTAGGTAATTCACATTTTCCGTTTTTACATCCACCAAAATTATTTTTATAATTCTTATTTGCTTTATAAAATGGACAATCATCATCTTTTTCACATGGTTTATCATAAATACCAACAGGTTTTGTTCGACCCCAATAATCAAGAGGAGATTCACAACTTGATTTTGTATCATAATTTAATATTACTTGAGGTGAGTCTGTATCTGTATTAAAACATGCATAATTTGATTCTAATGAATTAAGTTTTTGTTGTGTTTCTGTTATTTTTATAACTTCATTAATATCTTTTAATCGTGGTTGAAAATCATTAAAGTTTTTATTTAATATGAAAAAATTAGTTGGTTTTGATTTATCATATGCTGGTGTATTTAAAAATTCTGAATTTTGATTTACCCCAATAAATTCTGTATTTAATATTACAGGTTTATTCTCTTTTATATATCCAATATAAGCAAAACTATTTATATAATAATTATATTCTTGAAATAAATTCATTTGAATAACAAAAATTGGTTTATTTTTATTTTTATCTATGTATTTAATATCTATAATTCGATAACTATAAGGTTGATAATCCATTAATCCATTTATTAATTGATCTTGTTTTGATGTAATATTTACTTGTTCTTTATTAATTCTTTTTAAAAATTCTTGATTAAGTATATTTACTTCTTCAATGGGACTTTTTATATAATAAAAATGATTCATTTTAGTAGGATTATAATCATTAAATCGTTTAATATCTGTTTTTAAATTTAGTTCTCGTATAAAAAAATTAACCTTATATTCATAATTTACTTTTTCCTTAGAAATAGGATTTAAATTTAATTTAGTAGCATTTTTATAAGTATTAATCGATTGATTGGGATTATTTATTAATGACGCAAGTGTTTTAAAATCAAGAAGACCAAAACGATATATTTTATTTCCAAAAGTAGATGTTTTTGGAAGTTTTAATTGACTACTTTTAATCGGTATTGGCTCGTTTAAATCCAATAAACTATTATATTCAGTCGAAAACTTTTTCCAATACTTATCACAATTACTATTATTTATATTTGATTGAGGTTTAAATGTTAAATTTATATTAATATTATTTTTTACTTTTTGTGGATTATATTTTGGTACTTTACAATAATTTTCTTGTATTCCTAAAAAATAAGAAAAAATAATAATAATAATAGAATGAATATTATTAAAAATATGTACTTCATATTTATCTATTAATTAATTATATAAAAATAATTATTTTTAATATTTAAATTTATAATATAAATGGTATAAGTGCTTTTCTTTCTTTTGGATAATCCTTAAAACTATTCTTATACCATTTATGTGTATGAATAGATCGAACACCAATACACCCTATTGCACCTAAAGCAAACAATAAACCAGGCATTGACCAAGTTGCTATTGCCCATCCAGTCCATTCAATAATTTCCCCAAAATAATTTGGTGATGAAATATAATCATATAAACCCCCTTCAGGTATATAATAATGTTTTTTACTTTTTTCATTTTCATCAAAATAAACTGAACTATCAAACATTTTTGAAAAATTAAATTTACCATCTTCATAAAATGTAAATGATTCTTTAATGACATTATTATCATTATTATTTGTTTTATCTTTTAAATTTCGTAATCTTATATCTGCCCACACATTTATGCAAAATCCTATAACAAATATAATTGCTCCAATAATAAATGTAGGACTTTTAATCCAATCATTTGTATATTTGGGATTACAAGACACATTTTTGGCATTTAAATAACTAAACATCGATAAATAGAAAAATCCTAATATAACTAAAATCATTGGAAATTTCTTATATTTTTGTTTCATAATGACATAAGGATAGATAATGGCGCGATTTATATAATGAAATGTCCACATTCCTAAAAATATAAGAGGTACCATTGACATTTTATTACATCCGTATAAATAATAAAATAATAAAAACATTACTAAACCAGTGGCTTCCATAATTGCCCATGCATTCTTTTCATCTAAAGTGGGTCCCCATATGTCTTCTTTGTAAAATCTTCCATAAGGCGTTGGTACTTGAGAAAAGAAAAGCATTGTAAGTGGTAAAACAATAATTGCTATGATTAAAACTGTTTCATAATTCTGATTAGGTAAATACATATATAATAAAAGTCATTAAAAATATTTTTATTAAACACACTAAAAAAAATGAATTTATAATTTTTACTTGTATAAAAAGTATGAATCAAAATAAAATTTATATTGCAAGCATGAATCATCGAGGAAAATGGGCACTTCCATTAGATGAAAAATCAATAAAAATTAATGTCACCTCTGCCCAATCAACAAAATCAAAAAATAGAATTGATTTTAGTCCAATGACTCCAATACCTGGTTCTTATAAAGGTTTTTGGAATTTTGAAAGTTATTGGCAATCAGGTAAAGTTTTTGAAGATATTCCTCATGAAATAAGTAAACAATGGTGGTTAAATAATAAAGAACCAAAACGACGTTATCCAAATTCAAAACATAAAAAAGTATTATTTTCATCTTGGAAACATATTCAAGAATTAGGTTATATTGAATCACGCAAAAAAGTATATGTACCCGAATATGCACAACTTATTCAAAATAAAGAACAATTCATTTTTTATAAAAATGAATATGCTAAAGGTAAAAGTTTTACTATTTATGATTTTGATGGTCCAAGACTTGAAAATGGAGAACCAACTTGTTTAGAAGTTAATCAAGAAATGCTAATTCAAAAAATAAATGACCCTACTTTTCCATTTGGTCATGGTTATATAGTTGCATCATTATTAGCAAATATACCAATAACAACATTTAGTTAAGTGTTTTTTTCTTTTTCTTTTTCTTTTTCTCTAAATTTTTACTTTTTTTTGTTTTTAGTTCTTCATAATATTTTTTTGAATTTGATGCTTTTATATATGACTCTTGTTGTTGATTTGTTTTTGTAATTCTGTCAATTAATGATAAAAATGATAAATTATTGAGTTTATAATTCATATCAAGTTGCTCATTATTAAACAATCTAAATGATTTATTTTTTTTTCCACCATGTAGTGTAAAAGGTATATCTATTCCCATATATTAATAAAATATATTTTTTTTTCATGTTCATTAATTTTCATAACTATATTTATTTTATTCATTTTGAATTTCTTCATCCATTTCATTGTCCATTACATTCATATTATCCATTTGATCCATATTTATATTTCCACCCATTGAAGCCATCATTTGTTCAAAATCAATTTGCTCAGAATTATTCTCATTTTCATCTTCATCCTCTTCATCTACCCATTTATCCCAATTGACTTGTATTTGATGTTTATATATATTGTTTTTACTTAAATAAGTCCAGAAATAGTGTTTATCATTTTTTTTTTGAATTATAGCTCGAACTTTTATTGTATCATTTTTTAATTGAATATTTTCTTCATTAATTTCATCAAAAAAAGTAAATGTCATTTCATAATTTTTATTTTGAATAGTTAATGTTTGATTCTTTATTTCTATTTCTTGTAATAAAATTTCATTATAAATATCAAATATAATATATTCTTTATTTTGATACCATTTTAAAAAAGGTATTTTTTTTTCTACTATTGATTCACTCATAACACTCATTTATTTTTATATAAAAATATTTTCTTATATTCATTCTTTTATAATCCAATTTTCTTTAACCCATTCTATATAATTACTACAATTTGTATAAATACCACCATAGTTTTCTAAACCACATCCATATCCCCAACTTGTTAATCCTATTAATATATGATAAATTTTTTGTTCAAAAATAATTTCTTTAAATAAAGGTCCTCCAGAATCTCCTTGACATGTATCTTCATTATCATTTAAATCAAGTGGATCATTAAAATCACCAGCAATAATCATGTTTTCTGTTATATATTCAGGTG